>OGYC01001385.1_pt1 | contig 20824 bp, 18 predicted proteins | sample 1576461 | NCBI WGS metagenome assembly OGYC01 (sample SAMEA3541569, study PRJEB24748) | human gut metagenome | biome: human gut; feature: human-associated habitat; material: faeces | place: China | collected 2012 | reverse complement strand
AATTGATTTATGATTGAGCGAGGAAGTCCGGGCAGAAAACTGTTCGGACTTTTCTTATATATTCCAAAGTTGCGGTAGAATTGTTCACAAGTTTTATGGTATAATTTGAATACAAAATTGAGCAACAAATCGGAATTTATAGAACTGTGAAAAGTAAAGGTGGTAATTTTGTGGTTAAATATTGTATGAATTTAAGTGATGAAAAAAAAGAAACTGCAATTAAAATTGCTTTGGAAAGTAAAGGAAATGTTCGCAAGCGTAAGATAGCGGTTCCGCTTCTGATGATTTTGGGTATCGTCATTATTTTTAGTAGCATATTTTTAATTATAAATTCTCCTGCTATTTTATGGTATATCTATATGGTGCTTGGAATAGTTTGTCTGCTTCTTGCGTTTAATGCAAAGTCTTTTCAAAAATTTGTATTGAAAAAAGCGGAGTTACTCTTAGATAAGTCTTTTCGTACTGGAATTGTAGAGTATCATTTTGACGCTGAAGGGATAGAAACAATTTCCCAGATGGGATATAGCAAAAATTATTGGACTGCATTTAAAGAGTACGGTACTATGGGGCAGTATATATATGTTAAACGAAAAGATAATAAAATGGTTTTGATAGATAAAAATGATTTGTCTACTGGGGAGTTAGAAGAATTGACTCAACTATTGTTAAATAATGTCAAAATGTAAATTCCAGTTCACAACTTCATATCCCTACACACAAAGCAGTTAGTCTTTAGGATTGACTGCTTTTTTCTTGCCAAAATTCCAGTTTGTCGCACTGATAAAATCCCTTTAGGAACTAAAGGGCGCACTTCTATACTCTCTATCGAGAGTAGTGCGTCCTGCGGAGCTTCATTCTCTGTCAGCAGAAGAAAACTGCTTGACCGAGAATGTTGCGTCACTTCGTTCCGTCAAGGTGGCTACACCCCCTTGCGCCGCTAAAGCGGCTATCCCCTGTGGACTTGCCGTCCGCAAACGGTTTTGACAAACCGTTTGCCGCCAGCAAGTTTGAAGATTAGACATAAACAAATCCTCCGCATGGTCTAAGCCATACGGAGGATTAACTGTTTTACGGACACCCGTCTATCGCGCGGAATGCCTTTTATCGTTCTAGGGCTCAGGGACGTTACCGAATCAGTCTCAGGGCGTTTTCATAGTCGTTTTTGTGAACGTAGATATGATATTCATACGAATAGTTTGGGTCAACGCCGAAGCTGCCGCTGCGCCCGCGGCTGCGGCCGCCAAGCGCGGAAGAGCCCTGCAAATTCTCGGTTCTGACCGTGTAGGCAATGCCGTTGGCGGACAGGACGCTGCGGATGTTGGACTGGCGCTGCATGTCCATCGTGGTGATGAGTTCCTTGCGGTTGAAGATCGTCAGCATAATACGGCCCCCTTTATATAGAGTTTCTGTATTGATTTTACCACATGCTTTTCCTGCGTGCAATAGCGGCACAAATTGACAAGGCTCCGCGTGAATACTATAATGCTTTGCATGGAAAAGCGCTGAAAAGGCGCATTGCGCGGGAGTCGTTTCCGCACACAGAAGGGAATTATCAAAGACATGAGACAGGATCTATCGCTCCGTTTGGAGCAATTCAAAAAGCAATACGTCGCGGACGAGGCGGTGCGCAGCCGCATCGCCGAGCCGCCCGTCAAATTCATCGGCGATGAGATCATGGAGTTGGCCGTCGCCGCGCTTCTGCAGGGGGAGAACGTTCTGCTATCCGGCGGCAAGGCCACGGGCAAAAATATCTTGGCGGACAACCTTGCGTGGTTGTTCCGCCGTCCGGTCTACACTGTGTCGTTCCATGTGAATACCGACAGCAGCACGCTCATCGGCACCGACACCTTCACCGGCGGCGAAGTGCGGCTGCGCCGCGGCCCTGTCGCGCTCGCCGCGCAGTACGGCGGCTTCTGCATCTTGGATGAGATCAACATGGCGAAAAACGACGCTGTGGCCGTGCTGCACTCCGCGCTCGACTACCGCCGCCTCATCGACGTGCCGGGCTATGAGTGTATCCCTATCCACCCCGCCGCGCGCTTCATCGCCACGATGAACTACGGTTACGCCGGTACGCGCGAGCTGAACGAAGCGCTTGTCTCGCGCTTTACGGTCATCCGCATGCCGACGCTCGAGGAACCCCAGCTCTGCGAGCTGCTGCGTGCCAACGTGTCCGAGGCATCGGACGAGAACATCAAGCGCTGCACGGGGCTGTTCCTCGATCTGAACGCCAAGGCCGTGAACGGCGAGATCTCGACGAACTCCGTCGATATGCGCGGCATGATCGCCGCTTTGCACCTGATGACCGACGGCATGGCGCCCAAGGATGCCATTGCCGTGAGCATCACGAATAAATGCTTCGATGAGTACGAGTATGCGCTCGTGCGCGACGTAGCGCTGACGCGCTTTGCCTGAAGAGATGAGCATCGGCAGAGAAGAGAGCCTATTTTTGACTGTTTCCGAAGATCACCGCAAGCGGACCTATCCCGAGTATGTGCAGAAGATGAGCGAACCCTTTGAGCGCGCGGGCGGCATGGTGGAGGTGTACGAGGGCGTCGTCCTCGGCGGGGCGGACAAGTTTTTCGGGCTCGATGACTTGAATCTGTGGCTGCGGAGGCACCGCTACGCGGCCTACAATATGGACGTGCTGCTGCCCATTGCGCACCTGTGCGTCGAGCGCGCCGTGCGGGCAAAGCTGATGGGCGAGCGCCCGGGCGTCGCCGTGATGGCGGAGCAGGCGGCGGGCGAGATTTTGCGTGGCGACCTCCTGCGCTACCGGCGCAGCTCGCGCGGCTGGATGTACATTTACGATCTGACGAAGCAGTTTCCCGCCGCGGCGACGGAGGGCGACCGCCGCATTATGAAAAATTTCAGCGGTTTTGAAGACATGCTGGCCGAGTTTGACGACCTTGCCGCGCGCAGCGAGAGCTGCGCGGACGCAAAGTCGCTCGTCGAACTCGCAGCGCTTTTGTACCGCAAAATTTTCATCCGCTATTTTGCGCCCGACCACAATCAGGACATCTTACCCGAGCGCGAGACGGAAGAGTGGGAGCCCGCAGCCGAACCGGGGGACATCGAGTGGACGCAGACCGAGGAGATGGAACTCCAATACGACAAGGCGGGCGAGGCATCGGCCGATGGCCTCGTCCTGCCGGACGACGCGCTCGCCGGCATTCCGGACTATCTGGCGCGCAACTTTGGCCCCAGCTTCCAGACCGAGCAGGCGATGGAGGAGATCGAAAGCGCTGTCTGCACCGGCATCCACGAGGAGCGAAAGCTCCTCTTCACCGACGGCCTGAGCGCGGACGCCTACGAGGGCAGTGAGCCGCGCGCCCAATCGCTGCGCGCCAGTCGGGACGGCAACCTCAAAATGCTCCAAGAGCACGAGAACGCCGCGCGTCAGGGCATCCGCAGCATCGAGCAGGCCTTTCGCAATGCGCTGAGCCTGCGCAGCGAGCCGGACGTTTACCGCGCCGACCACGGCGTGCTGCAAAACGATCTGCTCTGGAAGGTCAGCCGCTGCGAAAATCCGCAGCTTTTTGAAAAGATCGTCCGGCAGGAGCCGTCCGCCGTCGTCGTGGAGCTTTTGATCGACGCAAGCGGCTCGCAGAGCGTGCGGCAGAGCATGGTGGCGCTGCAAAGCTACCTCTTCAGCGCGGCGCTCAGTCGCATCCGCATTCCGCACCGCGTGATGAGCTACTGCACTTACGGCAACTACACGGTGCTGCGGCGCTTCCGCGACTACGACGACAAACCGGAGGCCGACCGCCGCATTTTGGAGTACCGCGCGACGTCGAATAACCGCGACGGCCTTGCGCTGGCCGCGGCGGGACTCGACCTCAAAAAGCGGCGCGAGGAGCACAAGATCGTCATCGTGTTCAGCGACGGCTTACCGAACGACATGGTCAGCGGCCGCAAGCGCGAGGACGCGCCGGAAACCTACGTCGGCGACGCCGCCATCCGCGACACCTGCTTTCAGGTGCGAAAGCTCCGGCGCGAGGGCGTGCACGTCATCGGAATTTTCCTCGGCGAGGACGGAGAGCTTGAAAACGAGCGCATGATCTACGGCGCGTCGTTCCTGCGCATCCGCCGGGCGGAGGACTTTGCCGGAAGCGCCGGCAAGCGCCTGAGCGAAACGCTGCTGAATCTGTAAAAAAGTGAAGAGAAAAGCCCTGCTGTGAAAACGGCGGGGCTTTGTCTGATTATTTTCCACTCTCCTGCGGCGCGTCTTCAAGCAGCATTTGCCGCAGCTTCTTCGCGGCGATGCTCAGCGGCTGCGTCTTGCGCTGGAAGAGGAAGACGCTGCGCGCAGGAATGGGCTCTTCGAGCGTGATGGGGTAGATACCGCTTGCCTCCGGCGTGCCGTAAAGCATCTCGCGCGGCACGAAGCCGACGCCAAGGTCGCATTGCACCACGGGCGGCACCTGCGCTGTGGTCTCGACCTCCACATCGGGGCTGAACGAAAGACCGTGGCGCAGGAAGAGCTCGGCATAAAAGTCGTGCGACGATGTCCCCTCCGTCAAGCTGATGATCGAGTAGTCAGCAAGCCTTTTGAGCGAAACGGGCTCCTCGGTGAGCTCCAAAAACGCCGGGCCGCAGATGGGGATCTCCTGAATTTCGTCGATCTTCTGCGCCGTGAGCGAATCCGGCACGGACGCGCCCTCTGCCAGAATGGCGAAGTCGGCAAGGCCGTTCTGCACGGCGGCGAGGCCGTGGGAGGCAGAGTGGTTCGTCAGGCAGATGCGCACGTGCGGATATGCGCGGCGGTAGCGCGCGAGCACCTGCAAAAGCCGCGTGCGCAGGGCAAGGCTGCTCGCTGCGATGTGGACGATACCGCTTTGCAAGCTCTGGTCGGAGAGGACCTCCTCTTCGCCTGCCTCGATGCTCTCAAACGCGACGGCGATGTGCGTGTAGAGCTTCTCCCCCTCGGGCGTGAGGCGCACGCCCTGCGGCGAGCGGAAAAACAGCGCGCAGCCGAGCTCGGATTCGAGCTTTCGGATCATGCGTGTCACGTTGGGCTGGTTGCTGTAGAGCGCCGCGGCGGCCTGCGAAAAGCTGCGGTATTTGGCGGCGTAATAAAAGACGCGATAGCTGTCGTAGCTGATGTTCATAGGCAAGCTCCTCTGAAAAAGAAATGATTGGGGTTCTGCGCGGCGGCGAGGAACCTGACTGCGTAAAATTTGACGGAAGAGAAAAGCATTCGTCCGCACTTTGCGGACGGCAAGACTGATTGTAACAGAAGCGAAGCGGCGGCGCAAGCGTATTCGGGAAAAAAGAACAGAACCTTGACGAAAAGTAAACACCGTCGAAAAGCCGCATGAAATCAGGAAAATTCGGACGGCATAGAAAAATGACATATCCTCCATGTCAAGAAAGCATTTCGTTTCCGCGCAAAGGGTCGATATAATGACTCGCGTTGGAAATTCCACAGCACAGGGAGGAATAACATGTTTGCTCAGATCATTGCCATCTGCATTTTTGTCACTATGTTCCTGCTTATTATCCTCGATAAGTTTGAACGGCATTACATTACGCTCGGGAGCGGCGCGCTCGTGCTCGTGCTGGTGTTCGGCGTCTGCATGCACTCGATGAGCGCCATTTTGGAGACGCTCAACCTCGGCGCGTTTTTCCAGAGCACATTCTGGTACGGCGCAAGTGAGGAGAGCACCGCTGGCATCAACTGGTCAACGATCCTGTTTATCGCCGGCATGATGATCATGGTCGAGGGCCTCGGCAAGGCGGGCTTTTTCCGCTGGCTGTGCCTGACGCTTGCCAAGCTCGTACACTACCGCACGGTGCCGCTGCTCATCTGCTTTATGTCGCTCTCGGCGTTTTTGTCGATGTTCATCGACAGCATCACGGTCGTGCTGTTTCTCGCCACCGTCACGCTCGAGCTGGCGCAGACGATGAAATTCGACCCCGTGCCGATGATCCTGTCTGAAATTTTCTGCGCGAACCTCGGCGGCGCGGCCACGATGTGCGGCGACCCGCCGAACATCATCATCGGCACCTCGCTCGGCTACACATTCTTCGACTTCATCGAAAATACCGGCGCGGTCGTGGCGATCTGCTTTGTGTTCATGCTCATTTACTTCACGCTCTGCTTCCGCAAGGAACTTGAGCGCGCCGAGCATGCCAACGGCGGCCCTGTCACCTGTCCCGAGCCTTCGACGGCCATCACGAACAAGAAGGCATTTCTTGCGAGCGCAGGCGTTTTCCTGCTGGCGGTCGTGCTGCTCATCACGCACGCGCAGACGGAGCTTTCTGTCGCGTGCATCGGCGTGATTGTCGCGATTTTGACGCTGATCGTTTTGGGCTTGACCAGCGGCAAAAAATCTGTTATAGAAATCATTAAGGGCGTGGACTATAAGACGCTGCTCTTTTTCATCGGCTTGTTCGTTTCCGTGGCGGGCCTTGAAAAGACAGGTGTGCTCAACATGATCGCGAACTTCATCACCTCGGTCAGTGAGGGCAATATCGCGGTTATTGTGATCGTCATTCTGTGGCTCTCGGCCATCACGAGCGCCTTTGTCGACAATATCCCCTTTGCCGCGACCATGATCCCTGTCATCCGCGCCATCGCCGCGACAGAGGGCATGGATATCGGCGTGCTTGCCTGGGCGCTTTCGCTCGGCACGGACCTCGGCGGCAACGCGACGCCCATCGGCGCGAGCGCCAACGTCGTCGGCACTTCGGCTTCGGCCAAGGGCGGCTATCCCATTGGCTGGGGCCGCTACTGCAAGTACTGCGTGCCCGCGACGATCGTTGTCATGGCGGTGTCCACGGCCTACTTATTCCTGCGCTATCTGTAAACGGAAAAAGGAAAGGAGTGCGATCCCATGAAAAACCAGATCATCATCACCCTTGGCCGCGAGCACGGCAGCGGCGGCCATTACATTGCCGACATGATCGCGCAAGAGCTCGGTATTAAGCTCTATGACAAGGACTCCATCGAAAAGGAGATCGTTTCCGAAGGCTACAGCGAGGAAATGATCCGCAAGATGGACGAAAAGCCCGTCAACTTCTTTGCCTCGCGCCGCATCGGCAAGTATTCGAATTCTCTTGAGGTCAACGTGGCGGAAAAGACGTTCGCCATGCTGCGTGACAAGGCAGCAAACGGCGAGAGCTTCCTCATCATCGGCCGCTGCGGCGACCAGGTGCTCAAGGGCAACCCCAATATGCTGAGCATTTTCATCTGCGGCAACCAGCAAGCCAAAGTCGGCCGTGTGATGGAGAAGAAGGGCCTGTCTGCCGAGGACGCGATCGAGGAGATCAAAGAGGTCGACCGCTCCAGAAAGTCCTACCACAACTACTACTGCGAGACGAAGTGGGGCGACGCCCGCGGCTACGACATGACCGTCAAGAGCGATGTGCTCGGCTTTGAGGGCACGGCGAAGATGCTGATCGCCTATATCCGCAGCTTCATGGAGCAGGACTAAATAAAATTTGCGGCCCGTGCCGCAAAAAACATTTGAAATGCTCGAAACAATTTGATAAAATCAATTCACAGCGTGTGGCGTTTCTGCGTAAATCCAGTTGCAGAAACGCCGCACGTTTTTTGCGGCAAAAGGAGGGAGAAGACAACTTCATAGTCAAATCGTGCGGCAGAGATGCGTAAGTCCGGATTGATCCGGCGGAACGCATCTCTTATTTTATGTGCAGTAGGAAGACCACCATGGAAAACACGAACCAGTTTTTGGGGACGGAGCGCGTGGGAAAGCTCATGCGGCGCTACGCCGTCCCGTGCATCATCTCGCTGCTCGTCGGCGCGCTCTATAACATCGTCGACCAGATCTTCATCGCCAACGCCAGCTATCTCGGCTCCTACGGCAACGCGGCCAATACCGTCGTCTTTCCGCTCACGGTCGTGGCGCTCGCCATCGCCGTGATGATCGGCGACGGCTGCTGCGCGTTCGTCAGCATTTCGCTCGGCAAGGGCGAAGTGGGAGAGGCAAGAAAGAGCGTCGGCAGCGCGGTCGTATTGTCGGTCGCGAGCAGCCTTGTGCTCACGGCGCTGTACCTCATCTTCGCCGACGCTATCATCTCGATGTTCGGCGGCACGGTGAACGAGGAGACCTTTCATTACGCGCAGGAGTATTTCTTCTATATCTCGCTCGGCATCCCGTTTTATATGTTCGGTCAGGCGATGAACCCTGTCATCCGTGCCGACGGCAACCCGCGGTTCGCCATGATCTCCACGCTCGCGGGCGCGGTGCTCAACATCATTTTAGACCCCATCTTCATCTTTGAATGTAAGTGGGGCATGATGGGCGCGGCGGTCGCCACCGTGTTGGGCCAGATCGTCACAGCGGCGCTCGCGGTGTGGTATCTCTGCCGCATGAAGACCGTCAAGCCGGAAAAGGGAGACTTCTGCCTGCGCGCAAGCCTCTGTACCCGGATGCTGACGCTCGGCATCACGAGCTTTCTCTCGCAGATCAGCCTCGTCGCGGCGATGGCAGCCATCAACAACATGCTGCGCAAGTACGGCGCGCTGGATGAGATATTCTCGCAGGAGCAGTACGCGCAGATCCCGATGGCCGTCGTCGGCATCGTGATGAAGTTCTTCCAGATCGTCATTTCCATCGTCGTCGGCATGGCGGCGGGCTGCATTCCCGTCGTAGGTTACAACATGGGCGCGGGGAAAAAGACGCGCGTGCGTGAGCTCTTTACAAAGCTCCTGCTCTGCGAGGCGATCGTCGGCGCCGTCGCGCTCATTCTGGCCGAGGGCTTCCCGCGTCAGCTCATCGCCGTCTTCGGCGCGGCGAACGAGAGCAGCTACTACACGGACTTTGCGATCAAGGCATTCCGCACGTATCTTTGCATGATGGTGCTCGCCTGCGTGAACAAGGCCTGCTTCATCTTTTTGCAGGCCGTGGGCAAGGCGTTCTCATCCACGATGCTCTCCATGGTGCGCGAGGTCGTGTTCGGCGTGGGCTTTGCACTGCTGCTGCCGCGCTTTTTCGGCCTTGACGGCGTGCTGTACTCCATGCCGGTGTCGGATGTGTTGACTTTCGTCATCGCGGCGGGTATGATTGTAAAAACGTATCGGGAACTCAATACGGAAGGAGCAACTGTATTATGAATCATATTATCACCATCAGCCGTGAATTCGGCAGCGGCGGCCGCACGGTCGGCAAAAAGGTCGCAGAGAAGCTCGGCATCCCCTGCTATGACTCCGAGCTCATCCAGAAGATCGCCGAGGAGAGCGGCTTTGCAGAAAATTATGTCAAGGAGGCGGGCGAGTACACACCCGGCGGCTTCCTGTCCTCAGCGCTCTCGAACCGCGCGTTCGGCCCGACGAACGAGGACATCCTATGGGAAATTCAGTGCCGCGTCATCAGCGAGCTTGCCGAAAAGGGGCCCTGCGTCATCGTCGGCCGCTGCGCAGACTACATTTTGCAGGACAAGGCCAAGTGCCTCAAGGTCTTTATCCACGCGGATATGGCGTTCCGCGCCAAGCGCATCGTCGAGGTCTACGGCGAGCGCGAGCAGTCGCCCGAGCAGCGCCTGTGCGACAAGGACAAGCGCCGCGCGGCCTATCACCGCTTCTACACGAACATGAAGTGGGGCTACGCGCAGAATTACCACATCACGCTCGACAGCGGCGAGCTCGGCATCGACAAGTGCGCCGACATCATCGCTGACCTCTACAAGAGCAGGGCGTAAATGGTCAAAAAGAGAAGGAGAGAAGCTGCGGCTTCTCTCCTTTTTTCTTATTCTTCTTTTGCAAGGCCGGGGATGTTGACGCCGATGCCGTTGACCTCCACGCCGTCGTCGGCGGGGATGAGGAGGTATTTGCGGCCATTGATGACGCGCGCTTCGATCATATAGCTGTTCTCCGGTGCAATGGAAATTTTGACCTCGGGGGTCGTGATCTCAAACTTCTTGCTCTCGATGATGTTGTTCGGGTTCAGCGCGGCGTTCTCGCCGTACTGCTCATTGCACTCGCGCTGGAACGCTGCGATCTGCTCGTCGTTCACGCCGCTGTTGGCGAGGATGCCGCCGACGTCACCCGCCGTCATTTCAAGCGGCTCGGGGTCTTTGCTCTCCTTGTGATCTTCGATGCGCGCTCTGATCTGCTCGTGCACGGACTGGACAACATCGTAGCTGCAATCCTTGTCGAGCGCGTCGGCAAGCGCCGAGCCAAAGGCGTTTTTCTGCTCCTCGGCAGACATCGGCGGGTCGACGTGGAACAGCGCGTCGATGACCTCCTGATGGATCTCCGCGGCGTTTTTCGAGTAGAACAGCACATTGTAAATGTTCGCCGTGCGGTTGTCGAACGCGGGGTAGAGGAAGCCAAGCTCGGGCGAGGTCGCGATGTAGCCGGTGGAGCTTGAGTGAAACTCGCTCTGGTCAAGGTCGTAGCGCAGTTCGAGCGTCGGGGCCTTGACGGGGCAGATGGAGCAGACAAAGTACTTGAAGACCTCACTCGACGCGTCGGCCTGAATCTCGTCATCCTTGCTGCGGTGTGGTACATCGTAGGCGTCGGCGGCGAGGAGGATGAGATAGTTTGTCTCGCCCATGTCGATGCAGTCGATGATTTGGCGGCAGAGCGTTTCGCGCGAGGCGGGGTCCTTGAGCTCCGTCTGGCGAAGAGTCTGCAAGAGGCGGTGCTCATCGCTGTCGGCGACCTGCTGCGTGGAGAACACCACGTCGATGAGGTTCTTGCCAAGCGTGCCGGAGAGGGACTTTTTGAGAAGGCCCAGGTACATCTCCTGTTCCTCCTGCCGCATGAGGCCCATCGAGGTATCGACCCACGCAATGATCTCACGGTTGGAGTTCACATAGCAGCCGTACACGCGGCTGAAATTATTCTTATCGAGCCGGAAGCGCCGGCGCAGTTCATTGAGTTCTTTCTGATTCATGGCTCGTCCTTTCCTTTGTTCATGTCACAAGGCCGATTTTACCACGCCCGCGCCGCCGCGGCAAGGGGAGAAACGGCGCATTGTGCGACGAAAATGCGCAAAATGCAGGAAAAGATGCAAAATGGGCGCAAGCGACAAAATGTGCGCGATGTGTGGACAATATAGACGATATCCCTGTAAATCATAGAGAAATTCAATGAATCTGTCCATATTTCACGGCTTCTTAACGCCGCATTTGACGCTGCTTTTTGTGAAAACGGCTATGGAAACGGAATCAAAGCAAACATTTCACGTTAAAAATGAAAGATATATTGCATTTTGCCTGAGCTGTGCAGGAATTCTTCCGTTTCCTTGGTGATTCTGACTGTTGAAAAAAGAAAAAAAGAAGTTAGAATAGAGCCTCGCGAAATGAAACGGAAGAATTTGGATAGAGATCAGAGAGTTTGGGAGGAAATCAATATGTCGTATCACTTTTTGCTGGATCTTGCGCTGATTCTGCTGAGCACGAAGATTCTGGGCCTCATTGCGCAGAAGTTTCAGATGCCGCAGGTCGTGGGCGCGCTGATCGCGGGCCTTTTGCTCAGCCCCGCGGGCCTTGGCCTGCTTTCGGAAACGGAGTTCACCAAGCAGCTCAGCGAGCTTGGTGTCATCGTGCTGATGTTCTCCGCCGGTATGGGCACGGACATCAACGAGCTCAAGCACAGCGGCAAGGCGGGCTTCATGGTCGCGGTCCTCGGCGTGGTCGTGCCGTTTCTCATGGGCACGGCGCTTGCCTGGGGCGCGGATGAGCTCGGACTCATCGAGAGCACCGGCTTTATTGAAAATATCTTCATCGGCACCATCCTGACGGCCACGTCCGTGAGCATTACAGTCGAAACGCTCAAGGAGATGAAAAAGCTTGAGACCAAGGTCGGCAACACGATCCTGGCCGCCGCGCTCATCGACGATGTGCTCGGCCTGATCGCCCTGACGCTCGTTTGCAGCCTTGCCGGCGGTGACGAGAGCATCGGCATGGTGCTCCTCAAGATCGTGGGCTTTTTCGTCTTTGCCTTCGTGGTCGGCTTTGGCGCGAACCGCATCTTCTGCTGGATGCTCAAGCGTCAGCACGGTTGGGCCAGCCACAGAAACTCCGTGTTCGCCTTTGTCCTGTGCCTTGTGATGGCCTACTGCGCGGAGGAATTTTTCGGCGTGGCCGACATCACGGGCGCTTACGCCGCGGGCCTTGCCGTCGCGTGCACGCCCAAGGGCACCTACATCCAGACGAAGTACAACCCCCTCGGGTATCTTCTGCTCACGCCGGTGTTCTTCGCGAGCATCGGTATCAATGTGCAGATCACGGGTCTGACGGGCGGCATGGTCGTCTTCTCGATTTTGCTGCTGCTTGTTTCGATCATCTCGAAGCTCCTCGGCTGCGGCCTTGGCGCCAAGGCGTGCCAGTTCACCACGCGCGAGAGCATCCAGGTCGGCGTGGGCATGGCCTGCCGCGGCGAAGTCGCGCTGATCGTCGCCAACCGCGGCCTTTCGATGGGTGTGCTGTCGCCCGCGATGATGACGCCGGTCGTCATCACGGTCGTATGCGGCACGATCCTGACGCCGATTCTGCTCAAGCTGTCCTTCCGCGGCCATCAGGAGACGGAGCTGGTGCAGAACAACATCGCCGACCGCATGGCCAAGCACCGGCAGCTCGATATCATCACGCAGCAGCTTTTGCAGCAGGATGAACAGCTGATGAAAAAGAACTGAGCGCAGCGCAATGAAATAAAAAGAGCTTTCTCCTGAAAATCGGAGAAAGCTCTTTTTTGATTTTAGGACGCTACCTTTTCCTGCGCGCTGCACTCGCGCAGGATGCGACAGAGCGCGTTCACATCCTCTTCCCGCGTCGCCCAGCTTGTGGCAAAGCGGATGATGCTGTGCGTCTCGTCATATTGCTCCCAGACGGAGAAGTCCACGCGCTCGGCGAGCTCTTTGCGCTGCTGCTCACTGACGATGCAGAAGCTCTGGTTCGTCGGGGAGGGGAAACAGGGCAAATAGCCGTTTTCCGCCATCGCGCGCCGGATAGCGTCGGCGTAGCGAACGGCGTCTGCGCCGATGCGCTCGTAGAGCCCATCGGTAAAGAGCGTGTCGAACTGGATGCCGAGCAGCCGTCCCTTGGCGAGCAGCGCGCCGTGCTGCTTGATGATGGTGAAAAAGTGTGGAATGAGCCCCGGCTGGGGAATGACGACCGCCTCGCCGAGCAGCGCGCCGCATTTCGTGCCGCCGATGTAGAAAATGTCGCACAGCGCGGCAAGGTCGCGCAGTGTCACGTCGTTTTCAGGACAGGCGAGCGCGTAGGCAAGGCGCGCGCCGTCGATATAGAGCGGCAGGCGCTTTTCGCGGCAGAGCGCGCTGATGGCCGCGAGCTCCTTTTTGGAATAGAGCGTGCCGTACTCCGTCGGCTGGGAGAGGTAGACCATCCCGGGCATGACCGTGTGGTCGCGGTTCGCGTCGTCCTCGTACTGATCAAGCAGTGTGCGGATTTGGGATGCGGTGAGCTTGCCGTTCTCCTGCGGCAGCGTGAGCACCTTGTGCCCGCCGAACTCGATGGCGCCGGCCTCGTGCACGCTGATGTGCCCCGTGTCCGCGGCGATCACACCCTCGTAAGAGCGCAGCAGCGCGTCGATGACGGTCGCGTTCGTCTGTGTGCCGCCGACAAGAAAGTGGATCTCCGCGTTCGGCGCGCCGCAGGCGGCGCGGATTTTGGCGCGGGCCGATCCGCAGCAGTCGTCTGCGCCGTAGCCCGGCATCTGAGTGAAATTCGTCTCGATGAGACGCTGTAAAATGGCGGGGTGCGCCCCCTCCATGTAGTCGCAGGAAAAGGAAATGCGCTGTTCCATGTTTTTTCTCCTTACCAAAACGGGATTGACGGTTTCTACGGCGTATTGTATGATAAAATCATACATGACGCAAACGGCGATTTGAAATGGAAACTATGATATAATATCATGAATGGAGGGCACGATGGAAGCTGTCAAATGCGAGGCTTTTCTGGCCGCGGCCGAGCAGGGGAGCCTGACCGCGGCGGCGGGGCTTTTGGGCTACACGCAGTCGGGCGTCACGCGCATGATCGGCACGCTGGAGGAGGAGCTTGGATTCCCGCTCTTTCTGCGCAGCAAGAAGGGCGTGCAGCTCACGGAAAACGGCAAGCTCATGCTGCCGCTGCTGCGCGAGATCGTGCGCGCGCACCGCAACGCCGAGCAGCTCGGCGCGGAGATCGGCGGCGCGGTCACAGGCACGCTGAGCATCGGCTGCTACTACAGCATTTCCGCGCTGTGGATGCCGAAGATCCTGACGGCCTTTCGCGCCCGCTATCCGGGCGTGACGGTGCGGATGCAGGAGGGAGGCAACCTGGAGATGGCCCGCTGGCTGAGCGAGCGGTCGGTCGATTGCTGCTTTGGCGCAAAGCCGAGCACCGACGCGTATGACTGGCTGCCCGTCTTTCGCGATGAGCTGGTCGTCTGGCTGCCGCGGGAGCATCCGCTCGCGGCGGGGCCGTCGTTCCCGCTCCTGCGTTTGCAGGACGAGCCGTTCATCCACACCTCGCCGGACCACGACACCGATCAGGACCGCCTGCTCGCGGCCTACGGGCTGCACCCGAACACCTGCTTTACGACACGCGACGGCTTCACGACCTACAACATGGTCGAGGCGGGACTCGGCGTCAGCTTCAACCAGCGGCTCATCTCGCGCAAGTGGAGCGGCACGGTGGCCGAGCTGCCCTTTGACCCGCCGCAGTTCGTCATGCTCGGCGTCTCCGTGCCGTCGCTCAAAGAGGCGTCTCCGGCGGCAAAAAAATTCATCTCCTGCGCGATCGAGACCGTCTCCGCAGAAGAAAGAACGCTTTGATGAAAAACACATCGCAGGGGGATACTGCGATGTGTTTTTTGATTTATCTGAGCTCGGCGACGAATTCGATACGCTCGCCGTCGAACTGCGCGCGGATGGAGCCGTGGTGCCCCTCGGCGATCGAGCGCGCGATGGAAAGGCCGATGCCAAAGCCGCTGCCCGACGAGCGGGATTGATCGGCACGGTAAAAGCGGTCGAAGAGCTTGCCGGTATCCAGCCCGTCCTGACCCGCGCAGCCGTTGGATGTGCGCAGTACGACGCCGTGCCGCGCCTTTTCCAGCGAGACGGAGATGCCGGAGCCCTCTGCGGCGTATTTGACCGCATTGTCGAGCAGAATGGAGACGAGCTGGCGCACCGCGTATTCGTCGCCGCGGTAGGTGAGGCCGGGCGCAATGGCGAGCGTGAGCGCATGGCCTTTCGATTCGGCCAGCTCGCGGGACGACTCCGCCGTTTCGCTCACCGCGTCGCTCACGGGGAAGTCCTCCATCTTGAGCGGCGAATCCTCCTCGTCCATGCGCGAGAGCGAGACAAGGGAGTTGACGAGCGAGGTGAGCTTTTCCGTCTGCGCCATCGCCTTGTCGATCCACTTCTGCCTGCCGGTCTCCATTTCAAGGACCTTCAGGCTTGTGGCGATGACGGTGATGGGCGTTTTCAGCTCATGGCTCGCGTCGGTGATGAACTGCTTCTGCTGCTCGGCGCTGCGCACCACGGGGTCGATGGCCCGGCGCGAGAGCAGCACGACGAGAAGGAACACGAGCAGGATGCACGCTGCGTCGGCCACGAGTGACCAGACGAGCACCGTGCGCATCGAGCGCAGCTCCTGATAGCTGTCGAGAAAGATGGCGATATTCCCGCCGTCATCCGTCTGCGCGACGAAGAAGCGGTAGCTGCCAAGGTAACCGTAGCCTTCACCGTGCGCGAGCGCGGCCGAGAGGTATTCCTGCGTGTCGTCCGCCGTGACAGAGGCGATGTGATCAAGGCTTGCCGTTGTCAGCGTGCCGCTTGCTGTGCAGCGCAGGACGAAAAAACGCGTGGAAAACGGCGTTTCCGCGGTGAATGGCCCCTCGCGCCGCGCGATTTTGTCGTCGGGCGGCTCTTGAATTTCCTGCTGGACGGGCGGGGTGCTGGAACTGCTTGCGTCGCCGCCGTTGTCCGGCGGTGACGGCGCATCGGAGCTTTTCGCCGGCAGAAAGCGAGAGTGGGGAATGGTGCCCTCGTTTTCATAGATGAGCGAGAGCGTCTGCTTTAAGTCGGAATCGGTCGAGATGTAGTTCGCGGTGTTCAGGATGATCGTCAGCAGCAGCATGACGGCCGTGACCGAGAGCATCGCGATGCGGATGAAGCGGCTGCGCAGCTTTTTGATCATACGCTCTCCTCCAGCGCATAGCCGAGGCCGCGGTTGGCCTGCAGCGTCACGTGCGAGCCGATGGCGCGCAGCTTTTTACGCAGGTTTGAGATGTTCACCCACACGACGTTGATCTCCGCGTCGTTGTCCCAGCCCCATACGCGCTCCATGATGCGCTCGGCAGAAAAGACCTGGCGCGGCGAGCGCAGAAAAAGCTCCATGATCTGGAATCCACGCCCGCTCAGGCGGATGATCTCCCTGCCGCAGCGCAGATTGCCGCTGCCGGGATCGAGAGTCAGGTCGCCGTAGGCAAGCACTGTCGGCTGGTAGGCCTCGCTGCGGCGCAGGATGGCCCGCACGCGGCTCAAAAGCTCGTCGGGGTCGAAGGGCTTGGGCAGATAATCGTCCGCACCCGCGTTGAAGCCGGTGATGCGGTCGTTTTTCTCGCCCTTGGCCGTGAGCATCATGATGGGCGTTTTCACGCCCTCCTGCCGCAGGCGCTCCAGCACCTGAATGCCGTCCAGCTTGGGCATCATTACATCTAAAATGGCGGCGTCGTATTCGCCTGTCGAGGCGTATTCGTAGGCGTCGAAGCCGTTGTGCACCGCATCGACAGAGAAGTGATTTTTCTCAAAAAACACCGTCAGCGCCTCGGCGAGGTCCAGTTCATCCTCAGCGATCAAAAGCCGCATGAAATATCCCTCCGTTTGTGTTTGCGATCAGGAAAAGTATAAAGAAAAGCCGCGAAAAAATCAATATGTCTCAAAGCGTGTCCTTTGCCGCTTCGCGCCCGCAGGTGATGTTCAGATTACCGTTGCGGCAGCGCAGATCGTCCAGAAACGCCTTGGGAACGGTCTCGCCGGGCAGCGTGACGCGGTAGGTGAGCTCATAGAGCGTGCCCATATTGCTGGTCCTTACGTGCTCGAGCGTGTGAGACGACGTATACTGCTCGAAAAGATCGTCGAAAAGGCCTTCATAGTCGAGCCCCTCGGGAATGGTGACCTTCAGCACGCGCTCGGATGCCCTGGGCGCGCCGAAATTTACTGCCGTGAGCAGCAGCATTACTGCGCCGAGCACGACGAACGCGAGCGCCGCGAGCCATACATAGCCCATGCCGGTCGCAAGACCGAGCGCCATCGCCAGAAACAGCGTGCCGATCTCGCGCGCCGTTCCCGGCGCGGAGCGGAAGCGCACAAGGCTGAACGCGCCCGCGACCGCGACGCCTGCGCCGAGGTTGCCGTTCACCAGCATGATGACAAGCTGCACCACGGCGGGCAGAATGGCGAGCGTGACGGCGAAGCTCTGCGTCGTGTGCGCGCGATACATGGCGACAAGGGCCGTCCCCACGCCCAGCAGCAGCGAGACGGCGGTACAGATAAAAAATGAGGATACGGTCAGCTCCGTTCCGATGATCGAGTTAAGCACAGCAGGTGGCCTCCTTTAAAATAGTGGGACCGGCACGCAGAATGCTGCCGGAGTAGCACGCGCCGTATTTGGAAAATGAAGTGGGGAAGGCTCCGGCCTCGGAGAGCAGACGGCTGAGCCACAGCGGGCACGCGCCGGGGATCTTTACTTCCATCAGCACCTCGCCGCCCGGCAGCGCGATGGGGGCGCCCCGGTCGCCGAGACGCAGGTCCGCATCCGTATCGCGCCAACGCAGATCAGTGTCGAAGGTGATGCGGAGCCTTGGGTCGTCGATGCCCGCGAACGCAAGGCGGTCGTAGCCGATGAAGACCTTCGGCGCTGTGCGGTAAAACGACTGGAAATAACGAACTTCGCGTCCAATCTGGCCAAAGTCATCTCCGCTCCTGCCGCTCAGAAATCCGTCGACCTCGCAGACGGGCATTGTGATGCGGCGCTTGTAAACGATCCCGTCGAACTTCTTTTTCAGCTCAACGAACACCCTGTCGCCCTCCTCCGGCACGCCGTAGCTGCGCACGCGCAGCTTTTCCTTATAAACGGGCTTGTCGATCGACGAGCGGATGAGCCGCCAGTCGTCGGTGTCGTAATAAATGTTGCAGATGGTGTATTCACCGTATTCATCCTTTTTCGTGTGGGGCCTCATCCGCTCGATAAGAAAGCGCTGCTGTCGGATGCTCAGGCAATATTTCTTTTCATATCGTTCAAAACAGCTTTGTATTGTCATAGTGCAAGACCTCCTATGCGCCTATCCTATGCGCGCAACCTAAAGTGTGGCTAAAGCGCCCCCGCCGAGCGGCTTTAGGTCTGCTTTAGGCCGGCGGGTTATGCTGTCGCCATAGAAAGGCAGGCGCATGCCTTCGGGAAACGGATACTTTAATGACGGGGAGGTCATTTTATGAAAAAAAGATTACTGCCGCTCCTCTGCGCGTCGGCGCTGGCACTGGCGCTCACCGCCTGCGGTGCGCAGCAGACGACGCAGACCGGCATCACGGACGCGGTCGCGCTGACATTTACGGATAGCGGCATCACCGCACAGGATGGGACCGCGGGCTATGAGATCGACGGCACGGCCCTCACCATCACGGAAAGTGGCACCTACGCCGTCTCCGGCAGCTGCGCGGACGGGACGATTCAAATTAAGAAGGGGACCACGGGCGTTACGCTTATTCTGAACGGCCTCGACCTCACGAGCGGGGACAGCGCCGCCATTACCTGCGGCAAGTCCGGCGAGGTGACGATCCTTGCGGCCGACGGCACGCAGAACGCGCTGAGCGACACGGAGCAGAACAACGACGACAATTATCCCGATAACAGCGATGCCGAAAACGCTGTTATCAAGTGCAAGGACGGCTCGGCCGTCACGCTCGGCGGCACGGGAGCGCTGACGGTCACCGCCAACGGCAAAAACGGCATCAAATCCGGCGCGGCGACGGAGGAGGACGGCGAGGCGTCGCTGACCATCCGTGATCTGACGCTCCATATTAACGCGCCCGTCAACGACGCCATCAATGCAGAGCAGCTTTTGAACGTTGAGAGCGGTACGCTGACCATCGACGCCGCCGATGACGCCATCCACTGCGACATGATACTCAATATCGGCGCAGACGGTTCGGACGGTCCGACGATCGACATTACAAGCTGCTATGAGGGGCTTGAGGGCGCGGAGCTGAACGTGCTCTCCGGCAATATTACGATCAATGCTTCAGATGACTGCATGAACGCGGCAAACTCCGACCTGACGGGCTACGCCTTCACCCTGACGATCTCCGGCGGCACGATCGACGCGTATAGCTCGAGCGGCGACGGCTTCGACTCCAACGGCGATCTGACCATCACAGGCGGCATGGTCGTTGTGTGGACGGCCAACACAGCGGACAACGAGCCGCTGGACGCCGACGGGACCATCACGGTCACGGGCGGCACCGTCCTTGCCGCGGGCGGCAGCAGCGGCATGGGTATGAGTCTGGAGGCCGCGCAGCCCTGCGTCATTTATGGCGTGAGTGGTTTGGGCGGCACGCCGGGCAGCGCACAGAGCAGCAGCCTGATCGCCTCGGGCGCTGATGTTACCATCGAGGACAGCAGCGGCAGCACGGTGTACAGCGGTACGGCGAGGTGCAATGCGTGCTTTGTGCTCTTCTCCTCTGCCGATGTGACGGCGGATGGCCCATACACGCTCAAGGCGGGCGACAGTTCCGCTGAGGGGACCGCGCAGAGCGGCACCGTTTCCACCGGTATGGGCATGGGCGGCGGCTTCCGCGGCGGGCAGAAGTCGGATGGCGAGCCGCCCGAGGGCTTCGACGGTCAGATGCCAAACGGCGAGAAGCCAGAGCTTCCCGACGGGGAAGTGCCCGAAATGCCCAGCGGCGAGCGCCCCACACCGCCCAGTGGGCAGGGAAGCCCCACTGACGGCAACGCCCCAGCGGGCGACAGTACCTCCGATACCACTCCAACTGCCTAATGGCAGAGATAAAGAAAAGCAGACGGCTCGCGCAGGCCGTCTGCTTTTTGCTGTCTGTTCGGTTTTACATCGTCTCAAAACCGACGATCACGCCGCCGCGCTCGGCATAGTAGCTGCAAAGACCACGGCAGGGACGGATCTCAATGTCTGCTTCGGGAAAGTGCCCGCGCAGCGAAGCGGCGAGCGCCCCAGCCGCCTCTGGATTTTCGGCGTGGTGGATGCGCACCTTGCCGCCGTGGTAGTCAGCTTCCAGAAGCTTCTGTACCATCGCCGCGCACGTCTTTTTTTCGCCGCGGCATTTTTCAACGGGCTGGATCGTGCCCTCAAGACTTGCGGTGGCGAGGATCTGAATGCCGAGAATGCCGATGGCGCCCGCGGCGATTTTGCTGACGCGGCCGTTTTGCGCCAGATTGTGCAGGGACTTAAGACTGAAGAAGAGGTGCGTGGTGGCAAGATATTCCTGCGCCTTTTCGCAGATTACATCGAAGGGGAGGCCCTTGGCGTGCAGCTCTGCGAGCTTCTCTGCGAGCAACTGCATCTCCGGTCCCGTGCTCAGCGTGTCAAAGATGTGAATTTTGACCTCGGGATGCGACTGGAGATACACGTCGCGCGCGGCCATGGCCGAGGCACAGGTGCCGGACAGGCTGCTTGTGATGGTAATGACGAAAATCTCATCCGCGCCCTCGAACGCCTTGAGCCAGCCGTCGAGGCTGGGGCAGGCCGTGCCGGATTTGCCGTTGTAGGCCGCGAGATAGTCGAGCAGCTCGTGTGTGTCGAGCGTTTCATCGTCCACGAAGTCGCGCTCGCCGGCGCGGATGGTCATGGGCACGCTCTGATAGGTTACGCCCTCCA
>OGYC01001382.1_pt1 | contig 20847 bp, 11 predicted proteins | sample 1576461 | NCBI WGS metagenome assembly OGYC01 (sample SAMEA3541569, study PRJEB24748) | human gut metagenome | biome: human gut; feature: human-associated habitat; material: faeces | place: China | collected 2012 | reverse complement strand
AAAAGATCAGATCGAAGAATATGGTCTGGTTCCTTTCATTGATAAATGTAAAGAGAGTGTATGGAAATACAAAGGCATGTGGGAAGATTTCTCCGGAACCGTAGGTTTCTGGGCTGACATGAAAAACCCGTATGTTACCTATGATGATAACTATATCGAGTCTGAATGGTGGGCACTGAAGACCATCTGGGAAAAAGGCCTGCTGTACAAAGGATTCAAGATCGTTCCTTACTGCCCACGCTGCGGTACTCCGCTTTCTGCCCAGGAAGTAGCACAGGGTTACAAGGACGTAAAAGAACGTTCTGCTGTTGTACGTTTCAAAGTCAAAGACGAGGACGCTTACATTCTGGCATGGACCACCACACCTTGGACACTGCCTTCCAACCTTGCACTTTGCGTAAACCCGAATGAGGATTATGTAAAAGTCCAGATGAAAGAAGACGGACGTGTTTATTACATCGCACAGGCTCTGGCTGACAAGGTGCTTGGCGAAGATGCTTACAGTGTACTTCAGAGTTACAAAGGAACCGACCTGGAATATAAAGAATATGAACCACTGTACAACTGTGCAGCCGTTCATGCAGAAAAACAGAACAAAAAAGCATTTTATGTTGTATGTGATACTTATGTAACACTGACAGATGGTACCGGCATCGTTCATATCGCACCGGCATTTGGTGAAGACGATGCGAAAGTCGGACGTAAATACGGACTGCCATTTGTACAGCTGGTTGACGGCAAAGGCAACCTGACAGAAGATACACCGTTTGGCGGCATCTTTGTAAAGAAAGCAGATCCGCTTGTACTGAAAGATCTCGATGAGAGAGGACTGCTGTTTGATGCACCGAAATTCGAGCACAGCTATCCGCACTGCTGGAGATGCGACACTCCGCTGATCTACTACGCAAGAGAATCCTGGTTCATCAAGATGACAGCCGTAAAAGATGACCTGATCCGCAACAACAACACCATCAACTGGATTCCGGAGAGCATCGGTAAAGGACGTTTCGGTGACTGGCTGGAGAACGTTCAGGACTGGGGTATCAGCCGTAACCGTTACTGGGGAACACCGCTGAACATCTGGGAGTGCGAATGCGGACATCAGCATTCCATCGGAAGCCGTCAGGAACTGTTCGAGATGAGCGGCAACGAGAAAGCGAAGACCGTAGAACTGCATCGTCCGTACATCGATGAGATCACGATCAAGTGTCCGAAGTGCGGCAAGCCGATGCACCGTGTACCGGAAGTGATCGACTGCTGGTTTGACTCAGGAGCAATGCCGTTCGCACAGCATCATTATCCGTTTGAAAATAAAGACGTGTTTGAGAAACAGTTCCCGGCACAGTTTATTTCCGAGGCAGTTGACCAGACAAGAGGATGGTTCTATTCCCTGCTGGCAGAGTCCACGATCCTGTTCAACAAAGCACCATACCAGAACGTTATCGTTCTTGGACATGTGCAGGATGAAAATGGACAGAAGATGAGTAAATCCAAAGGAAATGCGGTTGACCCGTTTGATGCACTTCAGACTTACGGAGCAGATGCGATCCGCTGGTATTTCTATATCAACAGTGCACCATGGCTGCCGAACCGTTTCCATGGCAAGGCCGTTGTCGAAGGACAGCGTAAATTCATGGGAACTTTGTGGAATACTTATGCATTCTTTGTTCTGTATGCAAATATTGATGAATTTGACGCAACAAAATATACATTAGACTATGACAGACTCTCCGTAATGGATAAATGGCTGCTCTCAAAGATGAACACCATGATTCAGACCGTAGATGACAATCTGGCAAATTACCGTATTCCGGAAACTGCAAGAGCACTTCAGGAATTTGTAGATGATATGAGCAACTGGTATGTACGCCGCAGCCGTGAACGTTTCTGGGCAAAAGGCATGGAGCAGGATAAGATCAATGCTTACATGACACTTTACACCGCTCTGGTAAATGTTTCCAAGGCAGCCGCACCGATGATTCCGTTTATGACAGAAGACATCTACCGCAACCTGGTATGCAGCATTGACAAGACTGCACCGGAAAGCGTACATCTGTGTGATTTCCCGAAGGCAGATATGGCTCACGTAGACAAAGAACTGGAAGCAAATATGGATGAAGTACTGAAGATCGTTGTTATGGGACGTGCGTGCAGAAATACTGCAAACATCAAGAACAGACAGCCGATCGCAAACATGTTTGTTAAAGCTCCGAAAGAACTGCCGGAATACTTCGCAGACATTATCCGTGACGAGCTGAACAGCAAGAAAGTCACCTTTACACAGGATGTAAAAGACTTTACTTCTTACAGCTTCAAACCGCAGCTGAAAACCGTAGGACCAAAATACGGCAAACTGCTTGGCGGTATCAAACAGGCACTTTCTTCCCTTGATGGCAATCAGGCAATGGATGAGCTTAAGGATAAGGGTTCCCTCACGCTTGACATCAATGGCAGTGAAGTTGTATTATATGAGACAGATTTACTGATTGATACAGCACAGATCGAAGGATATGTATCTGAGCAGGATAACGATATTACCGTTGTTCTGGATACCAACCTTACTCCGGAATTGATTGAGGAGGGATTTGTGAGAGAACTGATCAGTAAAGTCCAGACCATGCGTAAAGAGGCAGGTTTTGAGGTAATGGACAGGATCCGCCTGTATGCGGCTGACAACGAAAAGATCCTCACCGTTCTGAAAGACCATATGGATGAGATCAAGGATGAAGTCCTTGCAGATGAGATTGTTGCCGGAAGCATTGCCGGATACGAAAAAGAGTGGAGTATCAATGGTGAAAGTGTACGCATGGGTGTTGAAAAGACACAAAAATAAGGAGGATTTGCTGTGAGCAAAAAATTTGACAAAGAAGTATTTATTGAGAGTGTGAAAAGCAACCTGAAAACACTGTACCGCCAGACACTGGTTGACGCAACAAAACAGCAGGTATTTCAGGCAGTATCCTATGCAGTCAAGGATACGATCATTGACAACTGGATGGCAACCCAGAAAGTTTACGAAGAAGAAGACCCGAAGATGGTTTATTATATGTCCATGGAGTTCCTGATGGGACGTGCCCTTGGAAATAACATGATCAACCTGACAGAGTACAAAGAAGTAAAAGAAGCTCTGGAAGAGCTGGGCTTTGACCTGAACGTGATCGAAGACCAGGAGCCGGATGCAGCACTTGGAAACGGCGGTCTTGGCCGTCTGGCTGCATGCTTCCTTGACTCTCTGGCAACACTTGGTTATGCAGCATACGGCTGCGGTATCCGTTACCGCTATGGTATGTTCAAACAGAAGATCGAAAACGGTTATCAGGTAGAAGTGCCGGATAACTGGCTGAAAGACGGTAATCCATTTGAGCTGCGTCGTCCGGAATATGCAAAAGAAGTAAAATTCGGCGGCTATATCCGTGTAGAATACGATGAAGCAACAAAACGCAACAAATTTATCCAGGAAGGATATCAGTCTGTACGTGCGATCCCGTTTGATATTCCGATCGTTGGTTACAACAACAATGTAGTAAATACACTGCGTGTATGGGATGCAGAAGCGATCAATGACTTCCAGCTGGATTCCTTTGATAAAGGTGATTATCAGAAAGCCGTAGAGCAGGAAAACCTGGCAAGAAATATCGTAGAAGTTCTCTACCCGAACGATAACCACTACGCAGGTAAAGAGCTGCGTCTGAAACAGCAGTATTTCTTTATTTCTGCAAGTGTTCAGGCAGCTGTTGCAAAATATAAAAAGCATCATTCTGACATCCGCAAATTCTATGAGAAAGCAACCTTCCAGCTGAACGATACACATCCGACTGTTGCAGTAGCAGAGCTGATGCGTATCCTGCTTGACGAAGAAGGACTGGAATGGGATGAAGCATGGGAAGTTACCACAAAGACCTGTGCATACACCAACCATACTATCATGGCAGAGGCACTGGAGAAATGGCCGATCGAGCTGTTCTCAAGACTGCTTCCTCGTATCTACCAGATCATTGAGGAGATCAACCGCAGATTTGTAGAAGAGATCCAGAAGAAATATCCGGGCAATCAGGAAAAGATCCGCAAGATGGCTATTATTTACGATGGACAGGTTAAGATGGCACATCTGGCTATCTGTGCAGGTTACTCTGTAAACGGTGTTGCTGCACTGCATACAGAAATTCTGAAAAACCAGGAATTAAAAGATTTCTACGAAATGATGCCGGAGAAATTCAACAACAAGACAAACGGTATCACTCAGAGACGTTTCCTGCTCCATGCAAATCCACTCCTTGCAGACTGGATCACAGAGCACATCGGACCGGACTGGATCACAGACCTTCCACAGTTAAAGAAACTGGCAGTTTACGCAGATGATGACAAAGCACTCCAGGAATTCATGAACATCAAGTTCAAGAACAAAGAGCGTCTGGCTAAATACATCCTTGAGCACAATGGCGTAGAAGTAGACCCGCACTCCATCTTCGATGTACAGGTTAAGAGACTTCACGAGTACAAACGTCAGCTCCTGAACATCCTGCATGTTATCTATCTGTACAACCAGATCAAGATGCATCCGGAAATGGAATTCTATCCAAGAACATTCATCTTCGGTGCAAAAGCATCCGCAGGTTATGCAACAGCCAAGAAGATCATCAAACTCATCAACTCCGTAGCAGACGTGGTAAACAACGACGCTTCCATCAACGGCAAGATCAAAGTTGTATTCATCGAAAACTACAGAGTATCAAACGCTGAGTGGATCTTCGCAGCAGCAGATGTTTCCGAGCAGATTTCCACAGCAAGTAAAGAAGCATCCGGAACCGGAAACATGAAGTTCATGCTGAACGGTGCACCGACACTGGGAACCATGGACGGTGCAAACGTAGAGATCGTTCAGGAAGTTGGCGAAGAGAATGCATTTATCTTCGGTCTGTCTGCACAGGAAGTTATCAATTATGAGAACAACGGCGGCTACAATCCGATGGATTACTTCAACAACGACCAGGATATCCGCCGCGTGCTGATGCAGCTGATCAACGGAGAATATGCTCCGGATGATCCAGAAAGATTCCGTGACATCTATGATTCTCTGCTGAACACAAACAGCAGCGACAGAGCAGATACTTACTTTATCCTGGCAGACTTCAAGTCCTACGCAGAAGCTCAGGAGAGAGTAGAAAAAGCATACCGCGACGAAACAGGCTGGGCAAGAATGGCAATGATGAACACCGCATGCAGCGGCAAGTTCACATCAGACCGTACCATCCAGCAGTATGTAGATGAGATCTGGCATCTCGATAAGATGACCGTAATCGAATAAAAGTGAAGAAAAAATTAAAGGAATATATAGCGCCGATTCTGGCGGTGGCAGGTTTGTACGCAGTTATGGAAGCTGTGGGCATTACCTGCCCGATAAAATTCCTTACCGGGATTTCGTGTATGGGATGCGGAATGTCGAGGGCATGGATGGCAGTATTGAGGCTGGATATAAAAAAAGCTTTCTACTACCATCCATTGTTCTTTACACCTCCGCTGTTTTTGATTATTGTAGCGTTAAAAAAGCACATAAATGAAAAAGTTTATAAATTTTTTATATTTACAATGGTTTTTTTATATGCTACTATCTATGTAATAAGACTTATGGACGGGACAAATGATATTGTTGTGTTTCAACCGGAAAATAATATCGTTTTTCGAATCCTAAGGCTCATTTTGTAAAATCTACAGAGAGGAGGAACGAGTTATGATTTGTCCAAAATGTGGTGCGCAGATACCAGATAATTCCAAATTTTGTCCGTCATGCGGTGCATCCTGTTCTGTTGGACAGCAGTTTGTGAATATGGCAAATGATGCATTTAACAAAACGGAGAAAGAACTTGGAAGTGCAGTACAGGAAGTACAGCAGTCATTTAATAACAGTGGTTATAACAATAACTATAATAACGGTTACAATAATAGTTATAACAACGGTTATAATAATGCAAATGGCGGCTATAACCCAATGGCGGCTATAACCCAATGGGAAAAGAACGCCTGAAGGATGACAGAGGAATTGTATCTTATATTCTTCTTTCACTGATTACATGTAATATTTACAATTACTATTTTATTTACAAAATGGCACATGACATCAATATTGCATGTGACGGAGATGGCGAGCAGACTTCCGGTCTGGTAGCATTTATTGTTCTTTCATTTGTGACATGCGGCATCTATTCTTTTTACTGGGAATACAAACTTGGAAACAGACTGGCAGCAAATGCAGGCCGTTATGGCATGTCTTTCCAGGAAAATGGAACTACGGTATTGATGTGGTGTCTGTTTGGTGTTTTATTATGCGGCATCGGACCTTGGATTGCCATGAACATACTGATCAACAACAGCAACCGGATCTGCAATGCATATAACAGAATGAATGGTCTGGCATAGTCAGAACGAAGCGTAGAACAGCATAATTGAAAAGAAGAAATCTTTGAAGAGAGTGGTTCATTGAAAAATGTCCTACTCTTGCTTTTTTATTTCGCATAAAAAACCCAAAACCGGAAAAAATGACAATAAGGTAACTGTTTGGTTGCAAATTTGAATTTATGAGGTGAAGGGATATGCAGAATAAGGATGGAAAACGGTTTACACGGAAAAATGGTGCAATGCTTGTACTAACACTGTGTCTTGTGGGGGCGGCATCAATAACAACTTATTACGCACTGGATCTGTCAGATCAGTCAAAAACAGAAGAACAGAATCTGGTTGACCTTGATCAGAATCCGGAAGAGACGGATGCAGAGGCAGTTCTGACTCCGAAAGCAGAAGCAAATCTGGCAGATGGAGCAACGGAAATGGATGTTGATCCGTCCACGTTGCTTGGACAAAGTGAGACGGAAAAGGAAGAGGAAACGGAAGAAATGACAACGGAAGCAGCAGATGCCGGAGATATGGCAGGGCAGGACACGGGCGATGAAGTACAGGATGTTGCTTCCGGTGCGGCAGAAGCAGTGATCAGTCCAACAGTAAATTTTGCATCTACCCAGGAACTTCAGTGGCCGGTAGCGGGAAAAGTGATCATGGATTACAGTATGGATTCTACGGTTTATTTTGCGACACTTGACCAGTATAAATACAATCCGGCACTGATTTTCGGGGCAGAAGAAGGAGCACAGGTAGTATCGGCAGCAAAAGGAATCGTGGATTCCATCACAACAAGTGAAGAAACTGGAACAACGATCCGTATGAATCTTGGAGATAACTACACACTTCTTTATGGACAGCTCAAAGATGTGGCAGTAGCAGAAGGTGATGTGGTAGAAAAAGGGCAGCTTTTAGGATATGTGGCGCAGCCGACAAAATATTATTGTGAGGAAGGAACAAATCTTTATTTTGCCATGGAAAAAGACGGAGTGGCAGAGGATCCGTTCCTTTACCTTGAGTAATATTCACAAAATAGAAGAAAAAGCGTATACTATATTAAGGCATCAGATATCCGGAAGGAACGGTCAGAGGCAGGCAATATTTGCGATCGGATCAATTTTACAGGTTTTCTATCATTTTCTGAAAAAATACCGCTTTGCCGATTGCTTGAAATAATGCGGGGGAACTCCTCCGCTTTACATAGAAAAGGAGTAACAGTGAAGGTACTATGTGTTACACTTATATTTTAAGGTGCAGTGACGGCACGTATTATACTGGCTGGACAAATGATCTGGACAGGCGTCTGAAGGCGCATAACAGTGGAAAAGCGGGCGCAAAGTATACCAGAAACCGCAGACCGGTTACATTGATTTACTATGAAGAATTTGAGGATAAACAAGAAGCGATGCGTCGGGAATATGCGATCAAACAACTGACGAGAAAAGAAAAAGAGGCTCTGATCGAAACCAGAACCTCAGTTAATTGCCTGTCATCAGGCGATGTAAACATACATAAGAATAAAGTGACACGCACTTCCAGCCATGACAAACAGATGGAAGATTTCATGTGAACCAAAGTTTTTGTGCTTTGCGTCAAACAGTGGTACTTTCAAAGCGTAGATGATACCACCGACGGTGTAAATAATACCTCCCGCAAGGAGCCAGCCGAATGCTGCCGGTGAAAGGGAGTTCACAATCTGTGTAAAAGCCAGCACACAGATCCATCCCATGCTGATATAGAGCACAGAGGAAAACCATTTCGGGCAGGTGATCCAGCAGATTTTTACAATAATACCGATCAGTGCGATCGCCCAGACAAGTGCAAACAGGAAATATCCAACCGGCCCTTTCAGAACAATCAGACAGATCGGAGTGTAGCTTCCGGCAATCAGTACAAAGATCATACTGTGGTCTAACTTACGCAGGATACGATTTGTTTTTTCGGAAAGATTTAATGTATGGTAAATGGTACTTGCTGCGTAAAGCAGGATCATACTTACAATGAAAACCGTCAGGGAAATCACATGGATATAATCCGGTTCGTGCAGAGATTTAATGATCAGCGGGGTGGCTGCAAACATTGCCATCAGCATACCGATGAAGTGTGTGATCGCACTTCCTGGATCTTTAATTTTTTCTAACATAGTGATACCTCCTTTGAAAGAAAAAACTTTTACATGTAGTTTTGAATACTATGTGTAGTTATATGTATATTATACCAGAAGTACAAAAAAAGCAACCATAAGTTTTCATTTTATATTTACAAAATGAACGGTTGAATTTCAAAACGGGATATGTTACAATGACTGGCATATGTGAATTGTTACTCTTCCGCCTCACATTAGATAAATAAAGAGGCGGTATTTTTATGCCTTGTTTTTCGAATTATATGAAGGAAGATAAGCATTTCCCAGTTCCCAGGTGCGGGAAGCATGAAACAGTGGGGAACGTTATGTCAGTGAGATTTGAAACAGAGGGGCATTTGCAACAGAAAGGATTTAATATATGGAAATCGTAAAATTTGATACACTTGGACTTGATCCGAAGATTCTTCGCGCTATCACAGAGATGGGATTTGAAGAGCCAAGTCCGATTCAGGCAAAAGCTATCCCGGAAGTCATGTCCGGGCATGACGTGATCGGTCAGGCACAGACAGGTACCGGAAAGACAGCAGCTTTCGGTATCCCGCTTCTTCAGAAGATCGATCCGAAAAACCGAAAACTGCAGGCGATCGTTCTGTGCCCGACCAGAGAACTGGCAATCCAGGTGGCAGATGAAATCCGCAGACTGAGCAAGTTTATGCACGGCATTAAGATTCTGCCGGTATACGGCGGACAGGATATCGGAAAACAGATCCGTTCCCTGAAGGGCGGCGTGCAGCTTGTAATCGGAACACCGGGCCGTGTGATGGATCATCTCCGCCGCAATACCTTACGTTTCGACAATCTCCACACGATCGTGCTGGATGAAGCCGACGAGATGCTGAATATGGGATTCCGTGAGGATATCGAAACAATTTTGAAAGATGCACCGGAAGAACGTCAGACCGTTCTCTTCTCTGCGACTATGCCTCAGCCGATTATGGACATCACAAAAAATTATCAGAAAGATGCCGTGCTGGTTCGTGTCGTAAAGAAAGAACTGACCGTAAAAAATATCGACCAGTACTATTATGAAGTAAAACAGAAAAACAAAGAAGAGGTTCTCTCAAGACTTCTGGATATGTATAATCCGAAGCTTTCCCTTGTATTCTGCAATACCAAAAGACGTGTGGATGAACTGACTGAGGCACTGAAGGGACGCGGATATTTTGCAGAGGGTCTGCATGGAGATATGAAACAGAGTCAGCGTGACCGTGTCATGAAAGGATTCCGCAGCGGCAAAACAGAGATTCTGATCGCAACGGATGTAGCAGCCCGCGGTATCGATGTGGATGATGTAGAAGCAGTCTTTAATTATGACGTTCCGCAGGACGACGAATTCTATGTACACCGTATCGGACGTACCGGACGTGCCGGTCGTGTCGGAAAAGCATTTACGTTTGTCGTAGGACGCGAAGTCTACAAGTTGAAAGACATCCAGCGTTACTGCAAGACCAAAATCTATGCACAGCCGGTTCCATCTTTAAATGATGTGACAGCGATCCGACTGGACAAAGTACTGGATGAGATCGACAACATTATTAAGACCGAAGATCTGAACCGTATGACACGCATCATTGAGCAGAAGCTCAACGAAGAAGACTACACGGCGATGGACATTGCAGCAGCATTTTTAAAACAGGCGATGGGTGAGCTTGATCAGAACAATAATCATGGCCAGATGGAAGACTTCGGTGATACCGGAGCAGAGGAAGGCATGGTGCGTCTCTTCATCAATATCGGTAAAAAGCAGAAAGTGCGTCCGGGTGATATTCTCGGAGCAGTGGCAGGCGAATCCGGTATTCCAGGAAAACTGGTTGGAACGATCGACATGTATGACAAATACACCTTTGTCGAAGTTCCGCGTGAAAATGCAGCCGATGTGCTACGTGCCATGAAAAATACGAAAATCAAGGGTAAAACGATCAATGTAGAGCCTGCAAACGGAAGGTAAAATGAAAATAAAAGTCAGTTTCAGACTTTTGTTTTGTGATAAAATGCATATGGAAACTATTGTGAAAGAATGGGGGTTTTTATATGACAGATTTTTTAGTTCGCAGATTTGTACGTGACAGTGAAAATACCGAGTCAACGGAAGTGCGTACCAGATATGGGATTCTTGCCAGCGTTGTTGGTATTTTCTGCAATGTACTTCTGTTTGCGGCAAAACTGATCATTGGAATGTTGATGCGTTCGCTGGCAGTTACGGCAGATGCGTTTAACAATTTATCCGATGCGGCATCATCGATCATCAGTTTTATCGGAGTGAAGATGGCAGGGAAACCGGCGGATGCGGAGCACCCGTTCGGACATGGAAGAATCGAATACATTGCAGCACTGATCGTATCGTTTCTTGTTATTGAAGTTGGATTTACTTTTTTCAAAACATCCGTAGGCAAGCTGATGCATCCGGAAGAGATTACGTTTGATCTGATTCCGTTTCTGATCCTGGTTTTGTCGATTCTGGTAAAATTATGGATGGCAGCGTTCAATAAAAAACTTGGCAAAAAAATTGATTCTAAAGTGATGCTGGCGACCGCAGCAGATTCACTTGGAGATGTGGTTACGACTGGAGCAACGGTAGTTTCAATCCTGATCTGTCACTTTACATCTGTTAATATTGATGCGATCGCAGGTCTTGTTGTATCTTTACTTGTTATCTGGTCTGGTTTTTCAATCGCAAAAGATACGCTGGAGCCACTGATCGGACAGCGTGTACCGGCAGAATTATATCAGAAGATTACGCAGGCAGTCGAAGCTTACGATGGCATTATCGGAACGCATGACCTGATTGTGCATAATTACGGGCCAAATCAGGGAATGGCAACGATTCATGCGGAAGTGCCAAATGATGTGAATATTGAAGCGTCCCATGCGATCATTGACCGCATCGAACGGGAAGTCGGCAAAGAACTGAATATCACACTGGTGATCCATATGGATCCGGTAGAACTGCATGATGCAGAAGTACTGCGTTTAAAAGAAAAAACAGAACATATTATCAAAGCTTTGGATGCAAAACTGAGTTTCCATGATTTCCGCCTTGTAAAATCAACACCAAATAATCTGATCTTTGATCTTGTTGTTCCGGCAGAATATACACAGAAGGATACCGACCGTGTATTGCATCAACTGATGCAGCTGATTTCTGAAATGGAAAATGGTACAAACTGTGTGATCACAGTAGATCACAGCTTTGAAGCACCGGAAGAATAAAACAGCAAGTTATTCAACCGGAAAAACAAGTCATTTTCTGAAAGCCTATTGAAAATTTCTCAAAAAAGATTACACTGTAAACGTACTTAAAAAGTAACAGGAAAAGCGAACAAGGCAAGTATGACATACATTACAAGTGAGAGCCTCTCTCGCAAAAGAAAGAGAAAAATTTTATCTTATTTTGTTTGGCAATTCCTGGAATGAAAAAAGCGAATCAAGGATGTGTGGGCATCTTTGATTCGCTTGGTTAGGCGTTTAGGAAGCTGATTTAAAGAATATCAATATATTCTCCGGCAAGTGCTTTGTTCATACTTCTTACCGCACAGAATTTACCACACATACTGCAAGTATCGCTGTGGTCATCTTCCGGACTTCTGCTGTCGCGGATCGCTTTTGCAGTTTCCGGGTCAAGGGCACATGCATACTGTGCATCCCAGTCCAGTTTCTGGCGGGCAGCAGCCATGCGGTCATCGATGTCTCTTGCACCAGGAATACCCTTCGCAATGTCCGCTGCGTGAGCTGCGATCTTGGAAGCGATGATTCCCTGTTTAGTATCCTCTACATTTGGCAGAGCCAGGTGTTCAGCCGGTGTAACATAGCAAAGGAAAGCAGCACCGTTCATAGCGGCAACTGCACCGCCAATCGCTGCGGTGATATGGTCATATCCCGGAGCGATATCAGTTACCAGAGGTCCGAGTACATAGAAAGGTGCACCCATGCAGATGCTCTGCTGTACCTTCATATTTGCAGCAACCTGATCCAGCGGCACATGGCCAGGACCTTCTACCATAACCTGTACATTGTGATCCCATGCACGTTTGGTCAGTTCTCCGAGGCGAACCAGCTCTTCAATCTGGCATACGTCCGTTGCATCAGCAAGGCAGCCAGGACGGCAAGCGTCACCAAGAGAAATGGTCACATCATATTCTTCACAGATATCCAGAATTTCATCATAATATTCATAGAATGGATTCTCCTCGCCGGTCATGGACATCCATGCAAATACGAGGCTTCCTCCACGGCTTACGATGTTCATTTTACGTTTGTGCTTTTTGATCTGTTCGATGGTCTTGCGTGTGATACCGCAGTGCAGCGTTACAAAGTCCACACCGTCTTCTGCATGCATACGGATAACGTCGATAAAATCCTTTGCAGTCAGTGTAGCCAGATCTCTCTGGTAATGGATCACGCTGTCGTAAACCGGAACAGTACCGATCATAACCGGACATTCGCTTGTCAGTTTCTGACGGAACGGCTGTGTGTTGCCATGGCTGGAAAGATCCATGATCGCTTCCGCACCGAGGTCAACGGCACTCATAACCTTCTGCATTTCGATATCGTAATCCTTGCAGTCACGAGATACGCCGAGGTTGACATTGATCTTGGTACGCAGCATGCTGCCGACACCCTCTGCACTTAAACATTTATGGTTTTTGTTGGCACAGATTGCGACCTTGCCTTCAGCGACAAGTTTCATCAGCTTGTCAACGTCCATGTTTTCTTTTTTTGCTACTGTTTCAATTTCCGGTGTTACAATCCCTTTGCGGGCTGCATCCATCTGAGTTGTGTAATTTCTCATTTCTTTTTCCTCCGTTGGCATTATCCAAATCAGGTAATGGGTCGAAACGGGAATACGTTTCCTCTCAGCCGACTTCCGCCAGCTCCCCCTGGTTTATGTTGGTTTCACGTATATTGCCGTGAATTGCTAATAAATTCTAACACCTGTGTATGATGTACGCAAGTGTTTCTTTCAGGATCAGGAAGAATGTTTTGCAAGATAGCGATCGTAAGCGTTCTGATATATCTGAACAGCTTCATCGATGTTGCTTTTTTTCAGGGCATTCAGATATTCTTCATACTGATCCAGAGATTTGATCCCGGTAATAAAGTTTGTCGTATATTCCTGCATGCAGGAATTGATGTCGGCCATTATTTTGGAAAGTCTGGTGCGTTCTTCCGATGTAAAATTTATACCGACAGGAAGCATATAGGAAGTATCTGTAGAAGCCCAGACATCGCACATAACAGCACTTGAGGGAGATACACACTGTAATTCCCGCTTCCAGTCAATATAAGCAGACGGCAGACCAGGACCCAGTGTATAGTTTTTCAATGCCTGATAAAAAGTCAGCCCGTCAGGATTGTGCAGGATCAGATCAGTAAAAACAGGCTTCTGATTTTTATCCAGTGTATAGGTTTCGCCTTCTATGCCATAACTTGCAAAACGGGAACCTTCATCAGAAAACAAATAGTCAATCCACTTTAAAACAATTTCCGGGTGTTCACATCCGGAAGAGATGTAAAACATATTATCACTGATGCTGTATCTTTTCTGTATGTGCAGCGTATCATTTTCGTTTAACTTTGGCGGTGAAACAGCAACAACCTCAATATCCGGATCCTTTGCAGAAAGATCAGAAGACATGGTATACATACCAAACCATGCACCGGAAGTGCCGCTTGCGATCATTTTGCCGTCTGCATAAACAGAATTTCCGGTCATATAATCCACATCGAGCAGACCTTTCTGATACCAGCGGTTCATTAAAGTGAGATAATCTTTCCACCCCTGCTCTGCAGGTCCATAGAAGACTTTGCCGTCAACCTGAAAAAATCCATAGCTGATTCCAAAACCGGAATTCAGACTTTCATCCTGAGCATAACCATTGTATGCAATCCATAACGGGGCTGTGGCCCCTTTCTTTTCTTTAAATGCAGTCAGAACAGTTTCCCAGTCATCATAAGTAACGGGAACGTCAAGTCCGAGCTCATCCAGCCAGTCTTTTCGAATCTGAAGACCACACCATGGTTTTTGCGAGTTTTGTTTTATAGAATAAACAGCTGCAATTCGGCCGGAATCTGTGTAGGCGATATCTTTTATGTCTTTTTGCTGAATGATCTTATAGTAATTCGGTGCATATTTTGGAATCAGTTCCGTCAGATCACAGATATCACCCCGATTAATCGCATCATCCGCAGAAATATTTCCATAGATGGATGAAAAATTTCCGGCACCGATCAAATCCGGCATGGAATCGCTGTTTTGTTCAAAACGGTTTTTGATCTGCAGATTAGACAGAGAAGTGATCCAGTCAATATGGATGTTCGTTCTGTTTTCCAATTCCTGAAAAAAAGAAGTATTATTCAGATCTCCGTCACACAGTTCTGAAAGTTCAGAATCAATGGTATTCAAAAAAGAAAAACTCTGTCTGACTTCTGTAACCGGAAGAGAAGCATTTGTTTGTGTCCTGGCAGAAAAAGCGTATCGGACAAGAAAAATGCACAGACAGAAAACAATACAGATCAGTACCGGGAAATAGTGATTCCTATATTTGTGTTTCATAATTTCCTCCAGATAATAAGCTTTATTTTTAGTTTACTGTGTTAGAAGTAAAAAGTAAATACTCAGGAAAAAAATCATCGGCAAAAAGGAAAGAATCATAAATTTCCTTGCAAAACAAAAAGACAGACATTATATTAAAAGAAATGAGAAGAAATCTTTTTGTAAAGAGCAGGAGATAAAAACTTATGAAAACAGGAAAATCACTTACTTTTCGTTCTATTATGATTTCTTATCTGGTATTATGCCTGGTTATGCTCACAGTTACGATCATCGGTTACAGCAGTTCGATCTTTTATGTGCAGAAAGAAATACGCAATTCAGCTGCATTGCGTATGAAAGAAGTTGTGGGGAAGATTGAAAATAATATTCGGCTGTCATATCAGTTGTGTGATACGCTTGCAGTCAGCGGTGGATTGGATGATCTTGCAGCAATCGAAGGGAATTTTTCACCACAGCAGATTTTAGATTCCATGAAACTGAAAAATACAATGTCAGAATTGAATGTACAGAACAATCTCTGTCAGAATCTGCATATTTATTTTCTGAAGAGCGATTCCATTCTTTCTTCGAATACACAGCGTCGGGAAGGAAAAGAGGATATCGGCTTTTTCTGCAGACAGTATGGGATCACTACGCAGGATTTTTACCGTCGGATGACAGAAGAAAATCAAAAATCGTATCAGATTTTATCCGATAATCTGATCTGGTTTTTTCGTCCGGTCGATGATACACAAGGCAATCGAATTGCTGTTATTTTTGCAGAGTACAGTGGAAGCCGTCTGATCGGTGATTCAGAAGCAGAAAACTGTATTTATATTGAGACGCCGGAAAAAGAAAATACCATTTACAGCAGAAAATTAGAAGAAAATCAGAAAAACAGTTACATAAAAGTAGAGAAACAGATGAATATGTTTCAATGGAACTGTGATATGTATGTTCCAAATACCCTGTTTTATGGAGAACTGAGACGTTTTGCCATGATCCTGGCAGCAGAACTTCTTATGCTGATCAGCGTGGCGTTTATCGGTTCCTGGTATTTTTCGAAAAAAACCTATGTTCCGGTGGGAAATCTGATTCGGGATAACAAGAAACTTTCGAAAAAAGTCAAAAGGAAAGAAGAGACGCAGGAATGCAGGGAGCTGGAAAAATATCTGACGGGTGCGATCAAAGAGTTCCCGTATGCAAGTCTGAATAAATTATCAGATAAAGAAAAATATATAATGTTTCAGTTTGCTTTTGATGAAAATGGAGATACGGTTTTTCGGGATCAGGAAGAAAAAGGGAAACCGGAAGAGCTGGAGCATTTTGTTCTCGAAAATATTTTAAAAGAGCAGATTTTTGAAAAATATCACGGGGTTCTTTTACAGCCGGAAAAAGACTTTGTGGCAGTTGTCAATCTTTCAGAACCGGAAAACGATGAAAAAGAAATCCGCAATCTGCTGAAGACGGTGGAACAGTTTTACAGTCAGACTTTTCATATTTCTGCCTGTATCATGATCGGACAATGTCAGAGCGACTGCAAGAAGATGAAAGAAGCGTATCATCTTCTGGAAGAAAGTATGCAGTATCTGGAATTCTGGAGTACGGATACCGGTGCACCTGCCGGAGTCTATGTATATGGTGAGATGATGGATGCAGATGAAGACAGTCATTCCTCAGTCTACATGACAGGCAGCAGAAGACTTCTGAACTGTCTGGAGAGTGAAGATTTTGAAGGGGCATACCGGGAGCTTAACCAGATTTACCAGAGTGCATTTTCCAGAAATCAGAAGGAGCTGAGGATTAATCGTTATCGTATGTATGGTCTGATCGGAACCCTGATCACGACACTTGATATCAGTGCAAATGAAGAAGACAGAGCTTATTATCAGTCGCTGAATTATGAAGAGCGTCTGTTTCGTATCCAGTCGATCCATGATCTGCTGTCAGAAAGCAGGGCAATTTTTGAGGCGATCATTCAGCACAGACAGAATAAATCTGCAGAACGAGAACCGGAGTGGATGGAAGAAATGCAGGAATATATTCAGGGGCATTATCAGGACTGCAATATGAACGTGACCAGTCTGGCACAGGAATTTGGCATCAGTGTACCACACGTAAGCCGCAGCTTTAAAAACTTCCGAGATTATGGCGTACTGGAGTACATTCATAAAGTAAGGCTGGAACATGCAAAGGATATGTTAAAAAATGATGTACGCATTAAAAATATAGCACTTGACGTAGGTTATACCGATGCACAGGCGTTTACAAGAGCCTTTAAACGCTATGAAGGCATTACTCCATCGCAGTATAAAGAGCTGATATCAAAAAATGAAGCGTAAAATCAAAAACTGCTTCTTTAAAAAACATATTGTTTTTCCTATACTGATGGCACAAGCAAAGCACCGGATAAATAAGGTGTTTCCGGAAAAAGGAGGAAAAACAAAACATGAAAAAAGCAACAAGAAGTATTTTGAGTGCCGCTGTTGCTGTCAGTATGGCGGCAACGGCATGCCCGGTATCTTTTGCAGCAACTACTTCCAATGAAGTGACAGCAAGAGAAAAAGCAAATGCAGCACTGGCAAGAGAAGCAGCTGCACAGGGAATGGTTCTTCTGGAAAACAAGAATCATTCTCTTCCGATTAAGACAAAGAAGTTGGCATTGTTCGGAGGCGGAGCTGTACGTACCGTCCGAGGTGGTACCGGTTCCGGTGATCCGTTTAACGGCGGACTTTCCGGCGGCGGTGATGTGAATGTAAACCAGAGTGAGAGATATAATATTAACATTTATAATTCTTTCAAAAAAGCAGGTTACGATATCACGACGGCAAGTATTCTTGAAAAATATGCAGAAGGATACGATGTAGAAAATGCAAAAGCAGCAAGCAATCCGATGGCAACCTTTGCTTATCCGGAACTTACCTTCACGGATGAAGAACTGGCAGCCTCTGCAAAAGATACCAACACTGCTGTTTATGTGATCTCAAGAAATGCCGGTGAAGGTGCCGACCGTGGAATGACCAAAAAGGTTACGGTAAATAAGGTAGAATATGAATTAGGTGACTATGAATTAAGCGATGTAGAAAAAGAAAATCTGAAAAAGGTAGCCTCTGCTTTTGAAAATACCATTGTTGTACTGAATGTAGGCGGTGTCATTGACACGAAATTCTTCGAGGAAACAGAAGGTCTGGATTCTCTGCTTCTGATGGGACAGGCTGGTCAGGAAGGCGGAAATGCACTGCTTGATGTAGTAAGCGGAACCGTTACACCTTCCGGAAAACTGACAGATACCTGGGCAGAAAATTATTCAGACTATCCTGCATCTGCCACGTTCGCAAAAGCAGACGGGAATAGTATAAAGGAATGGTACAAGGAAGGAATTTATGTAGGATACCGCTATTTTGATACGTTTGGCATCAAGCCGGCATATGAATTTGGTTACGGTCTTTCCTATACAAATTTTGATATCAATGTAAAGAATGTATCGGTAAATGAAGATAAGGTGACGGTAAAAGCAGAAGTTACAAACACCGGAAAAACTTACAGTGGAAAAGAAGTAGTACAGGTTTATTTCTCCGCACCAGACTCAAAAGATGCAGAAAAAGAATATCAGCAGCTGGCTGCTTATGGAAAAACCGATGAACTGGCGCCGGGTGAAAGTCAGGTACTGACACTGACTTATGATACCGATGAGATGGCTTATTATAGTAAAGAAAAGGCATCTTACATACTTGACCCGGGAACCTACTATGTGCGTGTGGGTGATTCTTCCAGAAATACAAAAGTAGCGGCAGCGATCAAACTGAATCAGAGTGCAGTGGCAGAAGTTCTGTCCAATCAGATGGAAGTTCCGGAAAGCGAAAATCTGACCGAGTGGAGCAAGGCAGGAAAAACACCATATACTTATGCGACAGAGCAGCAGGAAATGGCAGAAGCCCCGGTATTTACACTGGATGCATCCAAAGTAAAAACAGAAAATAATGTTTCTGAATATAAAGATGAAAAAGTTACTACTTACACAACAGATCCAGACTATAAGGCAGTTCAGGATTACGAAGAAGTAGAAGTTGTTACAGACAAAAAAGGTGCTACTTTAAAAGATGTTGTGGATAACAAAGTAACCATGGGCGAATTTGTGGCACAGATGAGTCTGGAAGAACTGGCGAAGCTGAACTGTGGAAGCGGCTGGGGAGTAGCAAATGAAAATACTCCGATCGTTGGCTCCAACTCAGCAACCGTACCGGGAGCAGCAGGAGAAACGCTGACTTATGATCAGTATGGTATTCCGAGTATCGTTTTAGCAGATGGCCCTGGTGGTATCCGTGTAAAACAGAAATACGAGGCAAAAAATGTAGAAACAGGAGAAACAGCAACTTACTATCAGTACTGTACCGCATGGCCGGTAGATTTTGTTCTGGCACAGAGCTGGGATACGGATCTGCTGAAACGTATTGGTGAAGCATTTGGAAAAGAACTGGCAGAGATGAATATTACCATTCTTCTCGGACCGTCCCTGAATATCCACAGAGATCCTCTTTGCGGACGTAATTTTGAGTACTTCTCAGAAGATCCGGTCATTTCCGGTACTATGGCATCTGCGATCACACTTGGTGTGCAGGAAGAGCCGGGCGTTGGTGCATGCCTGAAACATTTTGCGGCAAACAATCAGGAAACAGACCGTTCCGGAACGGATTCCATTGTAAGCGAAAGAGCACTGAGAGAAATCTACCTGAAAGGTTTTGAAATTGCAGTAAAAGAATCCAAACCAATGTCCATCATGACATCCTACAACCAGATCAATGGCGTTCCGGCGGCAGACTCTTATGATATGAATACCAATATTGCACGCGGTGAATGGGGATTTGAAGGTCTGATCATGACGGACTGGAACGGTGGCGTATCTCATCCATCCACATCCATGCATGCAGGAAATGACCTGATCATGCCGGGCGGAGCATCCAAAGCAAACGAAATTATCACAGGTGCAGAAGATGTAAAACCGACCTTTGAAGCAAACGGACAGATTGGTTTGAAAGATGAACTGATGTATATGTTCAGTTATAAATCAGCAGCATGGGGCGATTTTGAAGTTTCAGCGGATGGAACACAGACAGCGGAAGCAAAACTGGGAGATGACTACACAGCAAGTGTAGGTGAGGATGGAAAGATCCTTGTAAACGGACAGGAAATTTACAGAGAGTATCAGGCAAATTTCTGGGCTGGAACAGGAAACTATAAAACACCGGTTACGACAGATGTGGCATCTGTAAGCGAAGATGGAAAAACCATTGTTTATAAAGGTACTTACAAAGAAAACAACAATATTTGCCTTGGTGATGTGCAGAAGAGTGCGATCAACAACCTGAAAGTCATTATGCAGTCAAGAGATATGGCAAGAATTTACGGCACAACAACAAGATCTTACACAGCACTTTGCGGTGATCTGACAAATTATCAGACAGTAAATAAATCAGAGATCACAACAGAACGTACTTTAAAAGAAAATCTGGATCAGGCAAAGAAGGATCTTGAAGAAGCAAAGAAAAATCTGGAAGAACTGCAGAAACAGAATACAGCAAAAGATGCAGAGATTGCAAAAGCAAAAGCAGAAGTAGAAGCGGCGAAGAAAGATCTTCAGGCAGCCAAAACAGCAGCAAAGAAAGCAGCTGTGAAATCTGTAAAGAGCAAAAAAGCCGGAAAAGCAATCGTTACTGTTAAAAAAGTAACCGGAGCAGAAGGATATCAGGTGCAGTATTCCCTGAAAAAATCCATGAAGAGT
>OGYC01001378.1_pt1 | contig 20892 bp, 10 predicted proteins | sample 1576461 | NCBI WGS metagenome assembly OGYC01 (sample SAMEA3541569, study PRJEB24748) | human gut metagenome | biome: human gut; feature: human-associated habitat; material: faeces | place: China | collected 2012 | reverse complement strand
TTTCTACACAAATTTAGCAATTTTTTATTCGTATACAAATAATTCAGGTACTTTTAACACCCTATGCAATGGATATTGTTTTTATAGCTCCGATCGCTGTATTTGTGAACCTGAAAATCGTACATCGAAAACCACATTGATTTTTAGGCGGGTGATAGACAGTGGCATTGCCGTTGCCGGGACGTGAGCCGCCGGATACCTGCCTGTAAAAGCCTTGGATACAGGACAGGCTGCACCGGAATCGGGTGCAGCCTGTCTTTGCGGAGGGCGGTTCGGGTGAAATTCCCCGCCGTAGTCTTTTCCCGCCTATTTCAGGATGACGAACCTGTTTTCATAGGGTTTCAGCGCCAGCGAAGTGACGCTTCGGCCGTCCAGCGGACGCCCTGTCGCATCGGCCGCCGTAAAGGGCAGTTCGCGTCCCGAGCCGTCGAGCAGGGTAAGGGTGCCTGCCTGCCCGTCGGTTTCCCGCAGGTTGATCAGGATGCCCTCTCCGCTGGCCGCGGGGGTGCATGACGTGATCAGCACATGGCTGCATCCGCTGCGCAGGAATGAGCGGTCGCGGGCGTTGCCGTTGGCCGCAGTGGCGGCCGGCATTACGCGGGTGCAGAGCGGGATGCGTGCACTCCAGCCGAACTGCGATGCGGCCGTGTTGGAGGTGTCCCGGGTTGAGCTGATGACGAATCCGCACTTGAATTCCCCTTCCTGCGAAGCGCGGAAATTCGTTGTCCAGTAATTGTTCATCAGCCACGGGAAGACATGCGGCTTTTCATAGGTGCGGGGCTGGCGATAAGGGTCGTCGAGCAGTTTCCCGAGCAGGTAGAGCGGCACCTCGCTGCCGCTTACGAGAATCTGGGCGTCGTCGTTGCGTGCCGCGACGAAATTCTGCACGGTGTTCCACGAGGCGCTCGTGCCGGGGATCTGGTCTTCGCCGGAACGGACTACGCCGCCCGGTACGTCGAACGTGAGTTTCGCATTTTCCAGCAGCCACGGCATGGCGACGTAGATCGCCGAAGGATCGGTTTCGGGTTTGCGGATGAAATCGTAGCCGAGCTCCACGCGTTTCACGTCGTTATACAGGCGTACCTCGATCTGCACGCCGAATTTTTCGTCGCATCCCTCGGCTTTGCCCGTGAAGCGGACGCTCTGGTAAATATCGCCCGACGTAACGCCCGGGCAGTGTACGTCGGAGAGCGAAGAGCGCCGGTAATTGTCGAATACTTTGCGTTCCATCTGGTGGCGGTCGCCGTTGAGCGATTCATAGATGAAAGCCCCCAGCTTCCATTCCGAGTCCGGGTCGACCATCTCCCGTCCCAGCTCCTTGTCGTAGAGCGAGGCGATCGTCCCCGAAGCCGGGTCGAAGACGATCCGGTAGAAATCGTTTTCGAGGCTGTTGTTCCGGAGTTCCGTGCGGCGGGGTTCGGCGGCCTTGCCGTCGCCGAGTACGATTTCGAAGGTCTTGTAGCCCATGGCGGGGATTCCTTCCGCCCAGATGGCGTAATAGCGTCCTTCGCGGCGCGAGCGGATGGGCTGTACGCGCAGGGCTTTTCCGGCGGCATCGACGATCCGGAACTCGCGGTCTGCCGGGATCAGTTCGAAGTCGATGTAGACTGTCGTCAGTTCCGAGCGTTCCCAGCCGAGCGGGTTGAAGAACGTGAGCGTCGGGTGCGTCGAGCGGTAGAGGGCGCCTTGCAGGCGGCCTATGGCATCTTCATAGAGCAGTTGGGTGCTTTTGAGCGCCTCCCATACGTAGGAGCCCTTTTCGGCCCATTGTACCTGAGAATTCTCGCATCCGGGGTTCCAGATGCTTTCCGCGGCCCCGAAGGTATGCTCGTCGTAGAAGAGCAGGTTTTCGTGGATGCGGCGCAGTTCTTCGTGTGTCCCGCCGCTCTGGCCTGTCCCCTCCATTTGGGCCATCGAGAGCATCGCTTCGATGGCGACCAGGTCGGATTGCGTTTTGCGTGAGGCCGCCGTCTCGCGTGCCGCCGACCCGAACCCGTCCGTCCACCAGTCGGGGTAGGCGGCCCGGTATACGGGCAGCTTGTCGCCGTACTGGGAGTCGATGCGCCCGAGGAATTCGTGTGCCGTGGCGCTGCGTAGCTTCGGCCAGGCGTAGCGTTCGTTCCATGCGCGGATCAGGTCGCACTCGCGCATCGACGGGGGCGAGTTGTCGGTCAGGTATCCCGAGTATTGCACGGCGATGACCGGGAACGGGTAACCCGTGCGTTTGAGGTTGCGGATGTACCCGAATACGCCGTCTTCCAGGCGGGCCATGTCGCCCGTGTGGATGCCCCACGAGTTCCCGGTATGGTAGTGGTCGCTGCGGAACATCAGTAGCCCCTTGCCCGACGGGGATTCCCAGCGGTAGAGTGTCGGGCGGTCGAACGGGACGAGGGCGCGGTGGTTGTTCGATCCGATCGAAAAATATTTCACGCCCAGGTCGGGCAGATAGTCCGCCAGGCACCATGCGATGCCGTTCACGTCGTTCTGCATGGCCGTTTCGACCGGCAGCCCCAATTCGCGGAATCGGGCCACGGGCTCGAGGAACGTCTTGTAATTGTTCTCGCCCGACAGCTCGGACATGTTGAAGAACATGGCCGTCACCTCGATCTGCCCTGCCTTGACGTACCTGATGAATTTGTCCACCTGTGCCTTGGGACGTATGCGCAACCACTCGCGTACGGGCCACGAGGCTTCGCATGTCCAGCGGAACTTCGCGTCGTCCGGGTAGTCGGCCGTCAGGTCGCAGTATTCCACGGCATAGTCGATGTAGCGCAGGTGCTCGGTGAGTATTTCGGTCTGCGGTTTGGTATAGCCGATGTCCGTGTGCGTGTGCTGCACCAGGTAGACGGTGTATTTGTCCGCCGGGGCGATTTCCACCGCCGCCGACAGGGCTTTCCCGCGGTTGGGATGCACTTCGAAATCCACCGTGCGGCCTTCGTACCCTTCGGGAATGTTGACCTCGACGGTGTTTATCCCGCGAGACAGTGTGACCGTCCCGCCCGGTTTGCCGTCGTAGTTCCATCTGGCACGCTGGGGCTTGCCCCAGTTGACGAGGGTCAGCGTCACCGGGTGCAGCAGCTCCTCTTCGGTGCGGCCGTAAATCAGCCCCGGCTGCGAGTGGCTTCCGATGAGTGCGATGCCGTCGCCGGGGCGTGTGCATTTCACGCTGCGGTCGGCTTCGAGGACGATGGCGTCCCAGACGAGCCAGCTGCCGCCGGCATTGCGGATCGTGAGGAGGTTTTCCCCGGCGCCGAATGTCCCGGCCGGCAATAGGGCCTCGATCGCAAGGCCGCGTGCCGAGGTGCGTTTGGTGTCCGGGTAGTTGATGTCGTCCCCGGCAGGCGCCTGCACCGAGGTGCGGAACCCGCCTGCGGAGATTTCGATCGTCGGGGGTGACGAGGCCTGCGATTCGACCAGGTAGAGTGTCAGCCGCATCTCCGCCCGGGAGGCTTGCGCATCGGCCCCGAAGCGGATCAGCAGCGATCCGTTGCCGTTGCCGGCCCAGCCGTCCTGGGGCCCGGGCAGGATGTAGGGGATTTCTCCCGGTGTGCTGCGCCCTACGTCGTACGCGGCCGCCGCGCCGGGGAACCGGCCCAGAAGGTCGGAATACGCGCCGTCGTACAGCGCAAACTCGGCGGCCGAGCCGTCCTTGCGGCCGATTTCCCATACGGGCCGGTAGGGGGTTGCCGACAGGCTGCCCCATAGCAGGGCCGCCAGTACGGCGAGGATGGAATGTTTGTGTCTTTTCATATCGGAATTTTTGGGTTATTCGGGGTCAGTCCACTTTATGTCGGTCATTTTTGCCACATGCCTTCCGGTCTTGTCGGTGATCTCCGAGCCGACGTTGAGCGTCAGCGGCCAGTAGGCTTTCAGCCCTTCCTCAGTCCCGGAGAAGTCGCATGCCACATCGGCTGCGGCCTCGGCCTCGGTGCGGACGTCCGCCCAGATCGAAACGTGCTGGATGTTGCCGCGCATGTAGCGGTTCGAGTAGGAGGGGGCGGTGCCCAGCTGCAGGTTGCAGGTCGGCTCCACGATGGCCTTGCCGCACGCGAAGCTCTTTACCAGCCGTCCGTCCAGATAGAAGTGCATCTTGTCGTTGGCCTTGTACGTGGCTGTGATGTGGTACCACTTGTTCAGCTCGATCGTGCAGCAGGTGCCGCCCTTCCAGCTCCCGTCGTTGACGTAGAACTGCAGGTTCGCGCCGTTGTTGCGGATCATGATGGCACCCTTGCCCTGTTCGCACGAGATGACGTTCTGGTCGCCCGCCGCGAATTCGTCGAAACGTATTTTCATCTCCCACGTCAGCTCTTCCGTGAGATCCCAGTCGCCTGCGGGCCCGAGGTTCATCTTCGACCCGGCGTTGAAATAGGGGATTCCGGCCTTGACGATGTTCTCCCGGAAGGCTTTTATCGCTTCTTCGAGTTGTTTGCAGGCGTTCCGGTAGCCTTCGTCCCGCGAGGTGTTGTGCATGATGTAATAGGCCTGGTCGATGCGGGCCTGCAATGCCTTCTTCGATCCGGGGGCCGTGTCGCCCTCTTCGATCCCTTCCGTCGACTCTTCGACGAGCGATTCCGCCTGGCGGATCAATGCCATGAGCGTCTGATGTGCTTCGGAATAGTCGTCGTCGCTGCATGCGCATAACACCAGTGCCGCGCAGAGGAAGGCTGCGAATTTTTTCAGTATGGTTTTCATGGTCGTTTACTGCATTAGGTGTTTAATATCCTTCGTTTTGTCCCAGGGTTCTCCAGTCGGGCATGCCGTCGAACTGCGTCTGCGGGATGGGGCGTACGACGTGGTACTCCTTGATGTTGTCCTTTGCGTCGGGGTTGTAGATCCTCACCTGGTCGATGAGCCTGCCGAAGCGTTTCAGGTCGAGCCGCCGCTGCCACTCGCCGAAGAGCTCGCGGGCGCGTTCCTCGAGGATGAAATCGAGCGTCATGTCCTCTTCGGTGACCTTCATGGCCTCTTCGTATTCGGGCTTTTCGTGGTTGACGGCGCGTTTGCGCAGCTGGGTTATGTCCTCGGCGGCACCCTTCAGGTCGCGGTTCTCCGTGCTCCGGATACGCGCCTCGGCACGGATCAGGTAAAGTTCGCCCAGCCGGATCACAGGGTAGCTGCGATCCGACAGCTCCGACATGTTGCCCGGCCGGGTGTGGTCGTAGAACTTGGTCATGCCGATGAACGTCCAGCGATCCTGCGGGATGCCGTCGGCGTCGAACATGTCGTTGCGGTCGAATACCGTGAAGGTCTTTTCCATGCGCTTGTGTTCCTCGACGGGCAGTACGTCGGGACAGAGGTAGAGCGCCGTGTCGATGTATTCGCGCCACTGGTTGAGCGGGAAGGCCGAACGGTCGTCGGCCGGGTCGTTGTAATACCATACCCATTGGTGCAGGTCGCTCCAGCGTTTGTCGGCGTCGCGGTCGAACAGATCCATGAAGTAGGTCGAGGGGATCGCCTGGCAGCCGCCGTAGCCCGTCCATTTGAGCATGGTCTGCACGCCCGGAAAACGGTCGATATACATGGCATACCACGACCAGTAGCCGTTGGCCTGGCGGAAGGCGTCGTCCTCGGTGAATTCCGTCGTCCAGATGAATTCGTTGTTGGTTTTGTCGTCGGCCCACAGGTCTTTGAGCGAGGGGCAGAGCTCCAGCCCGTAGTGGCCGATCACCTGCGATGCCATGTCGGCGGCCTCGTCCCACTGTTCGTTGTAGAGGTACATGCGTGCGAGCAGCGCCTTGGCTGCGGGCATGTCGATGCGCCCCGATTCCGTGGTGCGCGTGTCGGGGAATAGCCCGATGGCTGCCTCGAGTGCGCCGATGATCTCTTCGTAGAACTTCGCGCGGGGCGAACGGCGGGCTTCGGTGCCCTCGGTCTCGTCGGTTGTCATCGGCAGGTAGCTGTCGCCCCACGTCTCGGTGACGATCCACAGGAACAGAGCCCGCATGACATACATCTCCGCTTTGAACTGGCTCTTTTCGTCCTCGTCGGCAAAGGGCGTCTGGTCGATCGTTTCGAAGAACAGGTTGATGTTGAACAGCGCCTTGTAGCAGTGGTTCCACAGCCATGCCACATTGCCGTTGGTGGCGTCGAGCCCGTAGTAGTCGCACAGGCCCACATCGCCCTGGTTCTTGCCGCGCAGGTAGATGTCCGTCCCCAGCTCGGTCATCAGCGGCCACTGTCCGTCGCCGCCGTAGAGGTTGTTGATCTTGGTGTAGCTCTGGTATACCAGCGCCTTGATGCCGTTTTCCTCCTTGAATATCTCGGTCGTCGACCCGTAGGTTTCTTCTTCGAGGAAGCTCTGGCATCCGGTCAGCCCTATCGTAAGTGCCGCCGCAAACAGGATGAATATCTTTTTCATGGTCTGGTTTTCGGATTTTAAGTTAGAACTGGACATTCGCGCCGAAGATATAGAACGACTCCCACCACGAGATGCCGCCCGTGTTCTGGAACTGGCTGTAACGCCACGGGGTGTTCATGGTCACATAGAAGCGCGTCTTCTTCACCACACGCCCCATCCATGCCCGGGGCAGGGTGTAGCCGAGCGTGATGTTGCGGATGTTCACGTAGCTGTTCTTGTAGTAGCCCGTGGCGTCGAGGTATTTGATCGACTGTCCTTCGACCGGGCGTGGATGTCGGTCGGAGGGTTTTTCGGGTGTCCAGTAGTCGATCTTGTAGGTGTTCCAGCGCCCGAGCTGGTTCGCCCATTCGCTCGTGCTGCGGCCGTCGTGGGCCAGCGAGCCGAACTCGCCGTATACGTCGACCGAAAAGTCGATGTTCTTCCACTCCGCATTGATCTGCAGGCCGCCGACCCAGTCGGGGCGTGTCGTGCCGAGGATCGTGCGGTCGTTGCCGTCGATCTTGCCGTTGCCGTCCAGATCGGCGACCTTGACCTCGCCGGGTTTCTGTCCGTAGATCGCGGCCAGGTCGGCTTCGTTTTCCTGCCAGATGCCTACCTGTTTGTAATTATAGTGTACGCCGTTGACCGGATAGCCTACGAACAGGCCGTTGTTGATGTCTTCCTTCATCTTGGGATCCTGCAGGCGTATGAGCTCCTCCTTGTTGCGGTAATACGAGAGGTTCACCCCCAGGTGGAAGTCCTTCGTTTCCACGGGGACGGTCGAGAGGCTTACCTCCCAACCGCGGTTGCGGGTGTCGCCGATATTCGTCCACGCCCGGTTGAAGCCCGAAGTATAGGGCAGCACCTTGAGGTAGAGCAGGTCGTAGCTCTTCGAATCGTAATAGTCGATCGTACCGTGGATACGTCCCTTGAGGAACCCGAAGTCGAGGCCGATGTCGAGCATCTTGTTGCGCTCCCACTCCAGGTCGGGCGTCGGGCGGGTTTCGGGCTCCAGCCCCGGGCGGTGCAGCTCACCGCCGTTGAAATTGGCGTATTTGCCGTGCAGCGTACCTGCCGTGGCATAGGCCGCGATCGAGTAGTTGCCCGTCATGCCGTACGAGGCGCGCAGCTTGAGGTTCGAAATCCACTCCACGTCCTTGAGGAAGGGCTCTTCGGAAATGCGCCACGCGATGGCCCCCGAAGGGAAGAATGCCCATTTATGCCCCGGCGAGAGCTGCGACGCACCGTCCTCGCGGAACGACGCGGTGACGATGTACCGGTCGTCGTAGGAGTATTGCACGCGCCCGACGACGGAAACCATCTGGCTGCGGACGAAGCCCGAGGACAGGCTTTTCGAATCGGTCAGGCGTCCCATGTTGTACCACAGGTAGGCGGGCGATTCCTGGTCTTTGCCCGACATGGATGCGTTGACCGTCTGGCGGTTCTGCATTTCATAGACGGCTGTCAGGTCGATATTGTGCCTGCCGAACTGGCGTTTGTAGCTGAGCACGTTGTTCCAGACCCAGTCGGCCTTGCGGTTGTTGTGCATGAAGGCCACGTTGCGCTCGTCGGTATACGATACCGAGCGGTTGTCGTAGTAATAGCCGCGCGACGAGAAGGCGGGGCTGTATGCGAAGTTGGTATTGAACGTGAGCCCCTTCGCCAGGTCGATCTGGGCGAAGAAGCGCAGGAAGAGTTTCCACTCCTCGGTCTTGTCCTTATATACGTCGTCGCTCTCGTTCATGTAGGGGTTCTTCACGAACGGGTCGCCGAAGGGGTAGACGTTGTAGCTGCCGTCCTCGTTGCGGGTCTGTGTGAGCGGGGACATGTGCAGGAACTGGTTGAACATGTCCGGCTTGTCGTTCTTGACGATGTAGTATGCGCGGCTCGAAAGTCCTACCTTGAGGAACGGCAACACCTTGTGCGAGAGATCTGCGGTCAGGTAAAAGTGGTCGTGCCCCGCGTTTTTGTAGCGGCTGTCTTCGTTCTTGTAGTTGAATGCGATTTTGTAGGCGCTTTTGTCCGTTGCCGCCGAAATGGTCAGCGAGTGGCTTGTCCACAGGCGTTTCTTGTTGAAATACTTTCCCATCCAGTCATTGTCGACCTTGCCCATGTTGGCCAGTTCGATCCCGAAAAACGCCTTTGCGTCGTCGGCTTCGCTGTGCCAGGTGCCTGCCGCGCGGCTCGCCTCGCGCTGGAATGCGATGTATTCGTCGGCGTCCATTACGTCGAGCGAACCCCGGTTGTTGACGCCTGCACCCACGAACCCGTCGTAGGTTACCGTCGTCTTGCCCTGTTTGGCCTGTTTGGTCGTAATCAGGATAACGCCGTTGGCGCCGCGGGCGCCGTAGATGGCCGTCGAGGACGCGTCTTTCAGCACGTCGATCGACTCGATGTCCCCGGGGTTGATCGAGGACAGCGTTTCGTCGTAGGGAATGCCGTCGAGGACGATCAGCGGGTCGTTGCTGGCATTGCGCGAGCGGGTGCCGCGTATGCGGATCGAACCCCCGTCCATCCTAATCCCGGCGATGCCGGTCAACGCCGTGGTGATGTTGTAGGCCGGAATACGCTCGATACGGTCTGCCGAGATCGAGCTGACGGAACCTGTGATGTCCTTGCGTTTCATCGTGGTATAGCCCGTCACGACGACATCTTCCAGACCAATCATATCCTCCGACAGGACTACGTCCACCGAAGTGCGTCCGGCTCCCACCTTGACGGTCTGCGGCAGCATGCCGAGGAACGATATTTCCAGCAAGTCGCCGTCTTCCACCCCCTCGAGTGCGTAGTGTCCCGCGTTGTCGGTCAGCGTGCCGCGTGACGATCCTTTTATTACGACAGAAGCGCCCGCAACGGCTGCCCCGTGCGTGTCCTCGACGATGCCCGATACCGTACGCCGGATTTCCCCCCCCCTGTATTTTGGGGGTTGACAGTTGCTGTTGCGGAACTTTCCGCGGCCGCATTTGCCGCCGCCGGCAACATCAGGGCCGACAGCACCAGGACAAAACCGCCTCTCATAATGCCCGATAGCCTGTGCCGGGGTCGCCGGCCGGCATGGATGATTGGATAGAAATGTTGCATGGTTCAGTAGTTTAGGTTAGTGTGGTTTGGGTTGGTTGATTAATAGTTGAACATTTTTAATAATGTATGAACATTAACGTCTACTGCAAATTTATACATAGATTTTTAAAATACAACTTTTTTCAGCTCTTTTTTTATGATAATTTGTGAACATCCGCTGTATTTCCCTTATTCGGAGGATTTCCGGTATCTCTGTGGATAGTACCTGTTTGCCTGCATGATTTTTGCCGGAGCCGAGTCTGCACGGTTCCGAAGCGATCTCCGATTCCCTGTGCCCGGGGCTGCCGCCGTGCCGGTGTGTGCATCGTGCGGCCGTTGCGGGCTGTTTGTATGTACATGAAATCTTCTCGATGCGCGATGCTGCCGCCTGCCCGACGGATTGCTGCCCGGCGGATTGCTGCCCGCCCGCCGCCTGCTTTCTGCTTTCTGCTGTGTGCCGCCTGCCGCCTGCTGCCCGTCGCCTGCTGCCTGCTTTCTGCTGTGTGACGCCCGCTGCCCGCCGCCTGTCCGGCAGGTTGACGCCACTTGCCGGTTTGCGTGGCGTGCGGCGTTGTCTGGCATTTCTGGCATTGCGGTACCCGCATTGTTCCCGGCCCCTCCCTCCCCGGGCGGGGACGCCCCGAAAAAGTAACGGCGCAGCCGTTGTCCGGATGCGCCGCCGATGGGGGATATGCCTGCCGCTATTCGGGGAGTTTCCCGGTTCCCCAGCGGGTGTTGGGCTCGGGCCCCAGCCATAGCTCGAGCAGGCCGCCGCGTGCGAATTCTTCGTGCGGGAACCAGAAGTTATGGAGCGCGCGGCCATTGAGGCGTGCGCGTTGGATATAACAGTTCCTGGCCGAATTGCCGTAGGTGCGGATGACGAACCGGTCGGAACGGTCGGCCGGGTAATAACGCTTGTCGAGCCGGATCGACACCTCGTCGAAGACCGGCGAGGTGATCTCGTATACGGGGCGGGCAGCGGCCGTGCCCCGCGTACTGAACAACCCGATCGACATCAGTGCGCTCACGCCGCCCATTTGCCCTTGGTCTTCGTCGTGCCCGCCATACCCCCGGTCGGGCGTGATGGCCCCGTAAGCCTGTTCGTTCACCCGGCGAACCCAGTATTGCGTGAGCCAGGGTTTCCCGCCCCAGCTGAATACGTGTGCATTGGAGCATCCGGGCTGGTTGGCGTAGCTGACGTAGCCTTGTCCGTAGCCGAACACGAAATCCTGCGGTGCGGCCTGCTCGAATGCATAATTGAGCTTTTCGCAGAATTTGTCATAACCGCCCATGAGCGTTGCGAGGGCCGGTAGTTCGTGCGAAACGCCCCAGGTGGCCTGCCAGGCATTGGCCTCGATCCAGCCGGTGCCCCTGAGCGGATCGTCGTGCAGCCATTGGCCCTGCTCGTCCTTGGGGAAGAGCAACTGCTGGTCGGGGCGGTATAGCTTGCGCCATCCGTGGGATCGGTTGCCGAAGTAGGCGGCCTCATCCTCCAGTCCCAAACGCACGGCCATTTGTGCGAGCGCCCAATCCTGGAAGTTCGACTCGATCGTCATCCCGGCGTTTTTCGGCTGGTAGCCGTGTTCGAGGTAAAATTCCCCGATTCCCTGCATGCCGCCCGGCATATGGTTGCGTTGCATCGTCCGGAAAGCGTGCATCGGGTCGCATTTGCGCATCAGCCCTTTGTTATAGGCCGAGACGATGAGCGGCGTGGCCGGACATCCGGACATGATGTAGGTATATCCTCCGGCGCAGGGCCCCCGGGGAATCAGCCCGCCGTTGTCGGCATAGCGGATGAGCGAGGCCGACATTTCGTCGGGCATTTCGGGCCATCCCAGCCCCCACAGGACGTTGAGGTTCCACTGCGTGAGCCAGAAGGCGTCGGAATTATACATGTGATGCACGACGCGGCCTGCCGCATCGCGCGGGAGCGTACGGGTCTTGACCCGGATGTCGCGCGTGAACGAACCTGCGCGCTGGCCGTCCGTCAGGTCGGGGTATTCGCCGTTCACGTCGTCGATCTTGTGGCGGCCCAGCAGGACATGCCACAGGTCGGTGTAGAATTTTGTCCGTTGTTGCTGCGTGCCGCCTTTTACCTCGATGCGTCCCAGCCATTCGTTCCATTCGTCCTGTGCCGCGCGGCGCACGGCGTCGAAGTCCCAGGTCGTGGCGTCATGCGTGAGGTTCTCCCGTGCATTTTCCGTACTGACGTACGATACGGCCGTGCGGACATGGATGCGGTCGCCCGTACGGACACCGTAATGTGCCGCGACGCCCGATGTGGGGGAGTCCAGGTAACTCAGCGCTTCGCGCGGGTGGCGCCTGGTGATTTCGGAGGAGCCTTCGAGCGAGTCGATTCCGGAATAACGGCGTGTGCCGACCCATCCGTCGAGTCGGTCGAACGGCCGGTCGAAACGGACGACGAAGTAAACCCTGACGTTCTCGGGGCCGCCCCAGTGGCGGCCGTAGGTGTCGAAGCTGCCCTCGATTTCGTGCTCTCCGACCCGCTGCACGCGGGCGTTGCACATGGTCGTCGACGCCAGATAGCCGCCCAGGTTCAGGAGTATGCCGGCTTCGGCGTCCCGGGTGAAGGTCAGGCGGTAGAACCCCGTGCGGTCAGTGGCCGTCTGCTCGACCCAGATGCCGTAATCCTCCAGGAAGAGGCGGTGGTAACCCGGCTGGGCGATTTCGCCCTCGTGCCGGAAGTGCGATTTCCAGTGCCCTTCGCCGAGGGTGGGATCGACGTTGCCGGTCGTCGGCATGAGCGTAAGCCCGGCCAGCACCCAGTTGTGTATCTGCGGGAAGCCGAGCACCTCGGTCGAATTGTAGTTGTAGCCCCCGCCGTACTGGTTGCGGTTGCGGGTCAGCGGTGCGGCGCCGATCATGCCGAATGGCTGGTTGCCCGTGATGAAGAAGAAATAGCGCCCCTTGGTCGTTTCGATGAACGGGTCGACCTGCGAGACGAAATCGCCTCCGGCCTCGGCGGGCGGGAATGCCTCGATCTCGGAGAGCCCGACATGGGAACCCACGGCGTCGTTGACCTCGAATTTCACCCATCTGACCCGTTTGGGCGCGAATTCCACGACCTTGGGCGCCCCGTTGTCCGGGATCCCGACTACTCCGATACGTGTACCGTCGCTGAAAAAGAGGTCGCCGCCTGCCGTATGCGCATCGCCCGTCGGCCGGTCGTAGAGGACGATGCGCGAGAGGGTGACCTCCTCGTCCCAGTCGAGCCGGATCCAGGGGTAGGGTAATTGCTGCCAGTAGGGCATCTGCGCTGCCGATACCCATTCGCCCGCATTGTCGAGGCGGATGTAGCCGTCGTTGACTTTCGAGGCATCGCCGTCGGCATTGAGCGACGACGATGCCGTGGCGCGGGCTTTCGGGGCGATATTGTAGGTGCCGCCGAGTGCCGGGAACGAGATTCCCGCCACGCAAAACAGGGTTAACAGCTCTTTTTTCATCGCGATGTGCTTACGTTAAGGTTCGTATTGCATGAATATACGAATAATATCGTCTCGCCGGTTCCTGTTCCGGCCCGCAGCCCGGGAATATACCCGTTATTTCATAAAGGCCTTCACGACCATGATCTCGCGCCCCGAGGTGTTGACGATGCGGTAGGAGCCTGCCGCCGCCGAAATTACCAGCGTTTCGGCATAGCTCAGGCGGAAGCGGCTGCCGCCCGCGGTTTCGACTTCGGCGCTTTCGCCCTCGACCAGGTTCAGGACATGGCATTTTCCCTGCGTTGCGACCTCCACCGAGGTGTTGAGCTTGTAACGGTGCACGTCGTAGGAGTGGTTGCGGTGCGTGGGCAGGTGCCACAGTTCCCAGTCCGCCCCCTTGTCAAGCAGCGCGGGGTGCGACACCAGCTCCCGTTTCACGGTTTCGCCCTTGCGGTCGAAGCAGAGGTTCTCCATTGCGCGGCGGATGTTCAGCGGGCGCGGTTTCCCGTCGAGGTCGAGCGCCAGCCAGTCGTACATCTTGAATGTGAAGATGTAAGGCGTGGTGCTGATCTCCAGCACGAGGTTGTTGCGTCCCGAGCTGTGGAGCGTGCCCGGCGGTATGAGGAACAGGTCGTGCCGCGCCGACTGTTCGGCGTTGATGTAGCGCGGCACGTCGAGTTCCGTGCCTTTTTCGAAGCTTTCGGTCAGCGCCCGTTCGAACTTCGCAGGGTCGATATCCTCTTTGAACCCGAGGTATACGACCGACCCGGGTGCCGTGTCGAGGATATAGTAAGTCTCCTCCTGAGTCAGTACCTCGCCGAAATTCTTGCGGATATATTCCCGCTGCGGGTGGCACTGGATCGAAAGGTTGCCGCCGTCGAAGTTGTCGAGGTAGTCCATGCGGATCGGGAATTCGTCGCCGTATGCGTCGTAGCACGCGCTGCCGACGACCTGCTCGCCGCCCTGGAACATCACCATGTCGAACGACACTTCGAGCATCTTGCCGTCGCTGCCGAAGATCAGCCCGTTTTCCGGTACGATCAGCTCGAACGACCATGCGTAGTTGGGCACGTCGTGGGGCAGTGCGCCGATGTGTTCGCGGATCCATTGGCCTCCCCACGCCCCGGGTTCGAACCACGGCCGGACGCGGAATCCGTTTGCGGCGAGGTGCTCCAGGCCGCGGCGCAGGTCGGTGCCCTCGGCCCAGGTGATCTCCCCTTCGCGCTGCCCGTCGACGATTATGCCGATGCGGGGCAGCAGCTCCTTCTTGTGGCGGTTCAGTACGACCCAGTCGACGAAATAGAACCGCTTGTACATCTTTTTCGGGGGTTCGGGCTGCGTGGCCCCCAGGTTGGCGATGCTGCCCGCACGCGAGCGGAACTGGATCTCGTTCTTCGGGATGTCGATATAGACCAACTCGCCCTGCCAGCCGGCCAGCGCGGCGCCGGTGCCGACGAGTATGTTCATCTCCGCCTCGGGGTCGGGTGCGATCGCCCGCAGTTTTTCCCCGTCGAAGAACTCCTCCAGCCGCAGCGGAGTGCGGAAGCCGAAGATCGGGTCGTCGCCGCCCAGATAGGGGGCGACCAGGCGTTCGATCTCCTCCTGCGGCCGCAGGGCCGCGTCGACGCTCCACCACACGGGGCGGATGCCCAACTGCGTGAGCGCACGGTTCAGCTCCTGCCGGAAGAGGTCGAAGCGTACGCCGACATAGCCGTCGACGACAACCTGCTTCTGCCCGGCCAGCCGCCGTGCCAGCGACGTGTAGTCGCAGAAAATCTTATCCGCCCCGAGGTCATGTGTCGGGTAGATGTCGTATTGGTTTTTTCCGGTTTCCGGTTTGCATACCGGAAGTGGGTTCTGTGTTGTTTTCCTTAAAAGAGACATGACTATTGTTTGGTTATATGAATAACGATGCTGCGCCGATCAGGGCGGCATGGTCGGGCCGGGCCGGGAGCCCTATCCTGATCCGGTGGCCGTCGGCTTCGAGCCGGCGTTCCATGGCGGGCCCGAACAGCGGGTAGGCCCGCGAGATATTCCCGCCGAGCACCAGCATGTCGGCGCGGAAGCGTTCCGCCACGGGGGCTGCGAATGCCGCCAGCCGCTCCCCGTATTCGTCGAACAGGCGCCGTGCCGCGGGGTCTTCCGCATGGCGTTCGGCAGCTTCGCGTGCGCCGCTTATCTCCTGCCCGGTCAGCTCCCGGTAGCGGCCGCATACCCAGCGGGTCGAGAAGGCCTCATCGACGATGCCCCCTTCGAACGGCAGGCAGTATACCCAGCCGTTGGCGGGCACCTCGTCGCCCGAGGTCACCAGCCTGCGGCCGGCCACGAAGCCCGACCCGACGCCCGTGCCGAGCGTCAGCGCCACTACGCGTCCGGCGTCGTCCGCGACCCCGCCGAGGCATTCGCCCAGCGCGAAGGCCGCCGCGTCGTTGACGTAGCGGAACTCCTCCGTGCCGCACTCCCGCAGCAGCGGGTAGAGCGTCGCCGCGACGTCGAGCCCGTAGATGCGCTCGAACTTCCGCACGCCCCGGATCAGCGAAATGCCCCGCTCGTAGTCGAACGGCCCGGGGAAGGCGAAGCCTGCGCACCGGATGCGTCCGATGCCCGATGCCGCGGCCGTGCGCCGGATGTTCGCGGCCCAGGCCCCGGCGATCGTGCGGGCCCCGGCCGCCGCGTCGACTTTGTCCGTGTGCGGTTCCCCGCACAGTTGCCCCGTGGCGAGGTCTACCACCGCCGAGCAGATATGGCTGCCGCCGATGTCCACGCCCAGGGCGTAGCGATTATGTGCCGATTGTGCCATGACGGTATATTTTTCGTAGTTATTTGTTCAGCCGGGTGTTGGGCTCCGCGGCGAGGTTCACCCGCAGCGTGCCGCCGCCGACCACTTCGGCGAAGGGAAGCTGTACGCTCTGCAAGGGTTTGCCGTCCAGTTCCAGCGAACCGATATAGTAATTCTCCGGCGTGTTGCCCGTCGTTTCGATCACGAACTCCTTGCCCGTGTAGTAATCGGGGTTGAGGCGGATCGTCACCTTGTCGAACAACGGGCTGCCGATCTGGAACGTCGGGTCGGGGGCGGTAAGCCCCTTCGCGTCGAAGAGCCCCATCGAGGCCATGACGTACCATGCCCCCAGCTGTCCCTGGTCTTCGTCCTGCCCGTAGCCGTAGCCGTGGATCTCCTCCGTGCCGTAGAATTCGTTGCAGATCGTGCGCATCCATTTCTGCGAGAGCCACGGTTTGCCCGAGAAGTTGAACAGCGCCGAGATGTGGAGGTTCGGTTGGTTGCCGTGGTTGTAATAGGCATGGACTCCCGCAAAGGCATTGATCGTCTTGCCGCCGCCGAAGACGCTCTCGCGCGAAATGAGGAACGTGCTGTCGAGGCGGTTGTTGAACTCCTCGCGTCCGACCAGCTCGACCAGCCGGTCGATATCGTGGGGCACGTAGTAGGTGTACTGTACGGCATTGCCCTCCTGGAATCCGGCCCATGCCGCGTAGGGGTCGAAGTCGGCGATGAATTCACCGCTGTGATCCCGCGGCCGGATGTACTTGGTTTCGGGGTCGAAAAGCAGCTCCCACCCGCCCGAGAGCTTCTCGAGCTGTTCGTAATCGGCCTCATGGCCCAACTGGCGGGCCATCTGCGCAACGGCATAGGCGCTGAACGAATATTCGAGTGTGTGCGAGGCCGCGAATCCCGAGCCGTCGGGCGTGGTCTGCATGCCCAGTTCCGGCAGGTAGGGCGAATAGCCCTGACTGACGAATTTCCCCACGTCCAGTTTGCCCGCGCCGGCCGGGCGGCCTTCGCTGCCCAGCTCGTTCTTGCGGGCGGCCTGGTAGCCCAGCGCCACGTCGAAGTTGCGGATGCCGCAGTTGTAGGCCGCGGCGATGGCGAGCCCCGTGAAGTTGGTGCCTACGCCCGAGACGTACTTGCTGCATGCGATGCCGTCGCCGAGCCATCCGGCGTCCTTGTAGACCAGCAGCTGGCTCGCCACCCAGTCGGCATAGTATTCGGGATAGGCGATGCTCCACAGCTGCGTGAGGTTCCAGTAGGCGCCCCAGATCGCATCGGTATTGTAATAGTCGTGCACCGGCCTGCCTGCGCCGTCGAGCGCAATCTGCCCGACCATGCCGTCGTTGGCCGGATAGGCCCCGTTCACGTCGCTGGCCAGGCCGCGCCCCAGCAGGGCGTGGAACAGCCCCGTGTAGAACTTCACGCGGTCATCGTGCAGGCCGCCCTCGACGCGAAGCCGGCCCAGCGCCTCTTCCCACGTGTCGTTCGCCTCGCGGCGCACCCGGTCGAAATCTTTGCCGGCAGCCTCCTTTTCGAGGTTCAGCCGCGCGTTCTCCACCGACGTGTACGACAGGCCGATCTTCAGCCCCACCTGCTGACGCTCGCGGGTGTCGAAACGCAGGTAGAGCCCTGCTCCGACGCCTGTGCGGCTGCGCTCCCCCGCGAAGGTTTGCTCGCCGCTGAACGCGCCCCAGGCCGTAGGCTCGGCGTCGAGTACGGCGCTGAAATACATTGTCACCGTGGCACCTTTCTGGTAAATGTCGACATAGGCGGGCTCGGTCACCACCCAGCCCTCGATACGTCCGTCGTCGGTGTAGGTCACCGACGCGTCGCGCACCGGGCCGCTTTCGCCCATGCGCGTCCCGATGTTGAAGATCAGGTTCGCCTCCTCCGTCGCCGGGAAGGTATAGCGGTGGAATCCGACCCGTTCGGTGGCTGTCAGCTCGGCCTTGACGCCGTAATCCTTCAGCAGCACGGAGTAGTAGCCGGGGCGCGCCACCTCGTCCTTCTTGTCGAAGCGCGAACGGTAGCCCGCGTCGGGGTTGTCGAGCGGCCCGGGTACGGTCTGAAGTTCGCCGACCGTCGGAGCCACCACCACGCCGCCGACCTGGAACTCGTGGAAGTTGGCGAAGCCCTCGATCGAGGTGTGGCGTGAGTCGTAGCCCACGGCTTCCCAGCCGTTGGGATTCCCCAGGTGGCCGTCGGTCGTCGGAGCCAGTTTGGCCATGCCGAACGGTACGGCCGCCGGGGTGAAGAAGAACCACCGCGAATGTGCGGTGCCGATGCGCGGGTCGACGTAGTCCGTCAGCGGCTCCTGAGCCGTGCATGCCGACAGGCAGGCCGTCGCGGAGAAGAGGATCAGTTTGTGCAGGTGTTTTTTCATCGTTGATGTTTGCCGGCGGCCGTTGCAGCCGCCTTTGGGTTATATGGTTTTCTGTTTAATGTATATACATGAGGTGCGTGGCGTCCGTCTATTTCGCGGCGAACCTGCGCAGGGCGAGGGCGCAGCCTGCCAGGTAGAGCATACAGGCCGAAATGACCAGCAGCGAACCGGTCTGGCTGCCCAGGAGGTCGGTCGTGAAGCCCATCAGGGGCGGGATGACGGCGCCGCCGCAGACCCCCGTGATCATCAGCCCCGAAATCTCGTTGGCTTTTTCCGGATGGCATTTCAGCGCCGTCGAGTAGATCACCGAGAAGATGCTCGAGCAGGCGAAGCCGATCAGTCCGACCAGCGCCAGCATTCCCACGGTACCCTGTACGAAGTAGAGGACGGCCATGGCGGCGATGGCCGCGAAGATGTGGATGCGGAAATAACGCACGTCGTTCATGCGCACCAGGAGGATCGAACCGATCAGCGCACCGACCGTGCGGCAGACGAAGTAAACGCTCGACCCGAGTCCGGCCTGCTCGACGGGGTAACCGCCGCGTTCGATCAGCAGCTTGGGCGCCACGGTATTCATCCCCACGTCGACGCCGACGACGAAGACGATCCCGAGGAAGAGGAGGAGTACCGTGCGGTCTTTCAGCAGGGCGAACGTCGCACCGACGGGCGAGGCCTGCGGCGCTTCGGCCTCTTCGCGGATGGGGGTGCACATGAGCCACGCGGCCGAGAGCAGCGTGATGAGCGCGAAGATCGGGAAGAGGTATTGCCAGTTGCCCAGCGTGCCGGCGGCGAATGCGGCGATGAAGGGGCCGCAGAACGACGAGACGGCCTTGACGACCTGGCCTGCGGTCAGCGAACTGGTCAGCGCGTCCCCCTTGACCACGTTGGTGAGCAGCGGGTTGAGCGATACCTGGAGGATCGTATTGCCGATGCCCAGCAGCACGAATGCCGTCATGCACGTGGCAAGGTTGTAGTGTACGAACGGGATCAGCATACCGACGGCCGTGATGCCGTTGCTGATCTGTACCATGTTCTTGCGGCCGAGGCGGTTCATGGCGAGGGCCGCCGGAATGGAAAGCAGCAGGAACCAGATGAAAACCATCGAGGGGATGAATCCGGCGAGGGTCTCGCTGAGCCCGAAATCTTGCTGGACATAGCTGGTCGAGATACCGACCACGTCGCAGAAGCCCATGACGAAGAAACCGAACAGGACGGGCAGTAATTTGTGGAGTGACTTGTTCATTTGGGTTGTAGTATTTGTCAGCCGTTGATGAATTCGATCGAGTAGGTGAAGCTGTCGGCGCGGTAATAGCCGATGTTATATTCCACCGGGGTGTCGTTTACGTCGAGCACGAAACGTTTGCGGACGAGGATCGGCTCCCCTTCGTTGATGTCGAGCTTTTCGGCCAGCTCCGCGTTTGCGCTGCGGGCATATACCATCTCGCGCGAGGTCTTGACGACGATGCCGTAATTCTTCCGGAGGTTTTCGTAGAGCGGGAGCGCCATGTCCTCTTCTCCGGTCATCGGGATCGCGGGGTTGAAATAGGAGATGAAATAGACGAACGGCAGGTTCGGGCGTCCGCGCAGGCGCTCCAGGCACAGCAGCCTGGCTCCTTCCGGGGCATTGAGAAACTCGGAAGCCTCGGCGGGCGGCGTCTTGCGGCTGATGTGCAGTTCGAAATTCTGCACGACCATGCCCTGTGCGTGCATCTCCTGCGAAAAACTCATCCAGTTGCGGGCGTTGCTCATCACGTTCTGGGGCGCCACGGTCGTCCCGTATCCTTTCTTGCGGATGAGCAGCCCTTCGAACACCAGCCGGTTGATGGCCTGCCGCAGGGTGTTGCGCGAGATGTTCAGTTCTTTGGATAGCTCCACCTCGTTGGGAAGCAGTTTGCCTTTGCGGTACTCTTCCTGCTGGATCATCCGGCGCAGCAGATCCTCGGCCTGCTGGTGCAGCGGTTTGGAAGAGTTCGGGTCGAGTTGTAATTTCATGTCGTTCGGGCTTTTGTGTTTTCCCCGGATTATAGCCGTGCCGGGATCGGCGTATAGCATGGCGTGTAGGGCGGTTTGCTGCGGGCATCGGCGCAGGCCTTTCCCGGGGGGCTTTCCCCTGAGTCATTCCTGAGGGGAATTTTTACCCTGTTCGACCCGCTATGTTCACCTTTGTATCTTGTATATGTTCTGATATTTGTCAATATGTTCATGCAAATAAACGTAAAATATCCGAATTGTCAAAATCTATGTTCCCGATAATGTCGGTACAGGGCGGATATTTTTTTCAAAAGCCTCGTTCGTTGCCTGTCATTGTCCTGTATTACTGGTGATTGCGTTTTTTTTTGCGGCCGATTGCCGTTTTTTTTGCCCGGGCCGAGCCTGCCCGCGGTTTTGTCCGTATCCGGATGGTGCCGCGCCCAGTCTGCGCCCGGTCGCTGCAGGATGATAGAGGGGGATATTTGTGGATGCAGGGGACGGATTCCGATAAAAAAATAAGGATGGACTTGTGTCCATCCTTACCGGGATTGTGGAGAATACCAGGGTCGAACTGGTGACCTCTTGCATGCCATGCAAGCGCTCTAGCCAACTGAGCTAATCCCCCGTTGTGGGTGCAAAGATAACGGAAATTTTTTTATTTCCAAATAGCGGACGCAAAAAATCGACCGCAGGATTACCATTGCTGCCGTTCGGAGGGGGAGGTAGGGCGGGGCGTCCGGTATCGTTTTTTTGTCCGCCATGCGGATTATAAGGCTGTTACCGCATTTTCGCAAGCATCTCCGCTGTCCGGGGGGCTTTCGTACCGGCAGGCGGGGCCTGCACATCATCCATCCGCACCAGTTCCACACGGGTGCCAGCAGGATATTCCCGGCGGACGCGCTCCACCATCTCT
>OGYC01001368.1_pt1 | contig 20953 bp, 19 predicted proteins | sample 1576461 | NCBI WGS metagenome assembly OGYC01 (sample SAMEA3541569, study PRJEB24748) | human gut metagenome | biome: human gut; feature: human-associated habitat; material: faeces | place: China | collected 2012 | reverse complement strand
CTTTTTTCGGAAAAATCCGAAAATTTCGCGCCGGGGCGACAAAGGATTTTCCCTGTTGCGAAACCGGGGCAAAGCGGGTATAATCGAGGTATCCTGAAACAGAGGTGATCATGTGGCAAGTACCTATACGGTCCTGCTGTCCGAGCTTGCATCGGAATTCAAGCTTGACTTTTTCTACCGGTCGACGGATTTTGACAAGATCCATGTGACCGTTGACGATATCAGCCGTCCGAGCCTTCATCTGGCTGGCTTTTTCGACCATTACGAGCCGATGCGCGTCTATGTCTGCGGCACGGTGGAGACGGCGTATCTGCAAAAGCTCACGCCGGAGGAGCGCATCATCATTTTTGACCATTTCCTGTCCTATAAATGCCCGGCGCTGATTTTTGCGCGGGGCTTTGAACCCATGCCGGAGTGCCTTGAAATGGCGAAAAAATACGACGTGACGGTGCTGGGAACTAAGGACACGACGTCTTATATCGTTTCAAGCCTCATTACCTATTTAAAAAGCTCGCTGGCCCCGCGCGTCACGCGCCACGGTGTTCTGGTCGAAATTTACGGCGAGGGCATCCTCATCAACGGCGACAGCGGCATCGGCAAGAGCGAGACGGCCATCGAGCTGGTCAAGCGCGGCCACCGCCTCATCGCGGACGACGCGGTCGAGATCAAAAAGGTCTCGCCGCACGAGCTGGTCGGCTCCGCACCTCCGGTTCTGAAGCATTATATCGAGCTGCGCGGCATCGGCGTTATTAACGTTGCCAAGCTGTTTGGCATGGGTGCGGTCAAGGAAAGCTCCAATATTGACCTGATCATCAATATGGTCCCGTGGCGCGACGGCGAGGCGTATGACCGCCTCGGCATGGAGACGCAGTACACGGAAATTCTGGATGTCAAGGTTCCGTCTATCACAGTTCCCATTACGCCGGGCCGAAATCTTGCCGTGATCTTTGAGGTCGCCGCCATGAACAACCGCCAGAAGCGCATGGGCTACAACGCCGCTGTAGAATTTACCGAGCAGATGAGCAAATACTTTACGGCCCGCAACGATGATTGAAACATAAAAGAGGAACCGGTTGGCTGGTTCCTCTTTTATTTTTATTTGAGATGTGCTATGATAGAAAAAATTATCCACCCGGAGGCGTTTATGTGGAGTTCTGAGCTTCAGCAGACCATCATCCAGAGGTGCAAAGCGGTTCAGTACCGGCTTCAGGAGCCGCTGAGCCGCCATACCTCCTTCCGCATCGGCGGCCCCGCGGCAGTCATGGCGTTCCCCAAAACCACGGAGGAGCTGAAGCAGCTGCTGCAAGGCGCTGCCGCAGCAGGCGCGCAGCCGTATATTCTCGGCGCAGGAACGAACATTCTTGCCCCGGATGAGGGCCTTGATGCGCTTGTAATCTGTCTCAAGGATGCGCTGTGCGGCATCCGCCTCCTGGATGAGGCGCGGATCGAGGCTTACGCGGGTGAAAGCATGGCGAAAGCGGCGGTTTTCGCAAAAAATCACGCGCTGACGGGTCTGGAATTCGCGCACGGCATTCCGGGGACGCTCGGCGGCGGCGTATATATGAATGCGGGCGCATACGGCGGAGAACTGAAGCAGGTCGTGGAATCGGTCACGATCCTGACCATGGACGGCGAGGAGAAAACGCTGTCCGGCGAAGAATGTGCGTTTGGCTATCGCACAAGCGTATATCAGAAGCTGCCCTGCGTGATCGTTAAGGCCGTCCTGCAGCTGCATCCGGGCGACCCAGAGGAAATCGGACAGACCATGCGCACGCTGATGGAAAAGCGCAGGGCCTCGCAGCCGCTGGAGCTGCCGTCCGCCGGAAGCACGTTCAAGCGTCCGACAGGATATTTTGCAGGCCCCCTCATCGAGCAGGCAGGACTCAAGGGCTGCGGCGTAGGTGGCGCGGAGGTATCGAAAAAGCACGCGGGTTTCGTCGTGAATACCGGCGGCGCGTCGGCTGATGATGTAAAGAAGACGATCGCAATGGTGCAGTCGCGCGTATGGGAGGCATCCGGCGTCCAGCTCGAGCCGGAGGTTCGGATCTGGTAAAAGGAGAAGACTATGCAGTTTGTTATCATTTCCGGTATGTCCGGCGCAGGAAAGAGCAGGGCCGCGTCCGATCTGGAAGACCTCGGCTTTTACTGCGTCGACAATATGCCGGCAGAGATGATCCCGCAGTTTGCTCAGCTGTGTCTGGCAACGAAGGGACGATATGAAAAGGTCGCGCTCGTGACGGATATCCGCGCGAGCATGACGTTTGACGCGCTGTTTCAGGCGCTGCAGAAGCTGGACGATATGCATCTGCAATATTCGATCTATTATATTGAAGCGTCTACAGCGGTCATCATCAAGCGCTATAAGGAAACGCGCCGCCTGCACCCCCTGATGAAGGATGGCTCCACGCTCGAAAATGCCATCGCGCGCGAGCGCGAGCTGCTGGCCCCCGTCCGCAACCGTGCCAGCGCCATCATCGACACGTCCAATCTCTCTACTGGCAAGCTGCGCGGACAGCTCATCGATCTGGTCGCGGGCGGAATGCGGGAGCATTCGATGGACGTGCGCGTCGCGTCCTTCGGCTTCAAATACGGTCTGCCGCTGGAGGCCGATCTGGTCTTCGATGTGCGGTTCCTGCCGAACCCGTACTATATCCCGGAGCTGAAGCACCAGACCGGGCTGGACGAGCCGGTCAGAAGCTTCGTGTTCAAATACCAGCAGACGCTGGATTTTGTGACAAAAACCGAGGATCTGCTTTCCTTCCTGCTGCCCAACTATCTGGACGAGGGCAAAACAGATCTCGTGATCGCCGTCGGCTGCACAGGCGGCAAGCATCGGAGCGTCTGTATCGCGAAGGAGCTGTTTGAGTTCGTATCCAAAAAGGGCTACGCGGCCACGCTCAGCCATCGCGATATGGGCAGAAGGTGATTGCTATGACGGATTTTACAGAACAGATCCGGCTCTATGAGCCGCACCGCAGGCAGCCGCGCATCGCGGCCATCGGCGGCGGACACGGGCTGTCCGCCATGCTGCGCGGCCTGAAGGCCTATACGAGGGATATCACCGCGATCGTGACCGTCGCGGACGACGGCGGCGGCTCCGGTATGCTCCGGGAGGACCTCGGAATGCTTCCGCCGGGCGATATCCGCAACTGTATTATGGCGCTTGCCAATACGGAGCCTACCATGCAGCAGCTGCTCAATTACCGCTTTACCGATGGGAGCCTTGCAGGCCAGAGCTTCGGCAACCTGTTTCTGGCGGCCATGAACGGCATTTCCGGCTCCTTCGACGAAGCGGTCCACCGCATGGGGGACGTTTTGGCCATTACGGGCCGCGTTCTTCCTGTGACGAATCAGGATGTGCGGCTGGAAGCGGAATTTCACGACGGCAGCCGCATTCTTGGCGAAAGCAAGATTTTTTACGCGAAAAAGATCAACAATTCCCGTATCCGCAAGGTGCGCCTCGTGCCGGAACGTCCGGCGGCGCTGCCGGAGAGCGTCCGGGCGATCCGCGAGGCGGATATCGTCGTGATCGGACCGGGAAGCCTGTATACCAGCATCATCCCGAACTTTCTGGTCAGCGGTATTGCAGACGCAGTGCGGCAGAGCCGGGCCTTGAAGATTTATGTGCTGAACATCATGACGCAGGATGGCGAGACGGACGGCTATGACGCCGACGATCACGTCCGCGCGATCCTGGAGCACGCGGGTCCCGGCGTGATGGATGTGTGCATTGCAAACGACGCGCCTGTGCCGCCTGAGATCATGGAGCCATACGCCAAAGAGGGCGTTTCGCAGCTTGAGCTGCGCCGCGAGGATCTGGAGCAGATGGGCCTTGCTGTGCGCACGTTCCCGCTCCTTGAGCCGGGACGCTATATCCGCCACAACTCCGACGCGCTGGCACGCGCGATTTTGTCGGTGTGGCGGGAATTCAGAAACTGAAACAAGCGAGGAGGCAAACGCCGTCATGTCTTTTTCATCCAACGTCAAGCAGGAGCTGTGCCGTCTGCCGATCAACCGGAAGCTGGAAGCCGCCGCAGAGCTGTACGGCATTTTGCTCTACTGCAACGCGTTTACCGCGGATCTTGTCCGCATCACGACAGAGTCGCGCGATCTGGCTGAGCGCCTGCCGCGCCTGATGAAGAAGGTCTTCGGCTTCTCCTTCGACCAGGAGCCGGAGGAGAGCGCGGGAAAGCTGCTGTTCGTGATGGAATCACAGGAAAAAATCCATAAAATGTTTGCGCAGTTCGGCCTCAGCGCGGCCAGAGACGTGACGCTGCACGTCAATTACGGGATGCTGGAGGAGGACGAAGAGCGGCTGGCGTTTTTGCGCGGCGCGTTTCTGTCCGGCGGCTCGGTCACGGACCCGGCCAAGCGCTACCACCTGGAGCTGACGACCTCTCACTATAAGGTCAGCCGCGAAACCTGCGCGCTGCTGCTCGACGCCGGATTTTCCCCGAAGGAAACGACGCGCGGCGGCAACAGCATTCTGTATTTCAAGCAGAGCGACATGATCGAGGATTTTCTGACGGCCATCGGCGCGCCGGTGTGCGCAATGGGCGTGATGGAGGCGAAGGTCGAAAAGGATCTTCGCAACGGCATTAACCGCCGCGTCAACTGCGAAACGGCAAATCTGACCAAGGTGGTCGACGCGTCGATTGAGCAGGTCGCAGCCATCCGGAAGCTTCAGAAGCAGGGACGACTCAAGGAGCTGCCGCCGAAGCTCCGCGAGACGGCAAAGCTCCGTCTCGATAATCCGGAAGCAACGCTGCAGGAACTTGCCGCTATGCAGGACCCGCCCGTTTCCAAATCCGCAATGAACCACCGTATGCGCAAGCTTGTCGCGCTTGCGGACGAAAGCTGAGAGGAGAAAATTGCCATGGCCTTTGTGCATCTGCACGTCCACAGTGAATACAGCCTGCTTGACGGAGCCTGCCGCATCGGCTCCATGATGGACCGGGTGCAGGAGCTCGGCCAGAACGCCATCGCCCTGACCGACCACGGCGTCATGTACGGCACCATCGATTTTTACCGCGCAGCGAAGAAGGCCGGGATCAAGCCCATTATCGGCTGCGAGGTCTATGTTGCGCGCAGGACGCGCTTTGACAAGGTTCACGGCGTCGATAAGGAGCCATACCATCTGGTCCTGCTCTGTGAAAACGAGATGGGCTACCGGAACCTCAGCTATATGGTTTCGCTCGGCTTTACCGAAGGGTTTTACAACCGCCCCCGCGTGGATATGGAACTGCTGAGGGAGCATCACGAGGGCCTGATCGCGCTCTCCGCCTGCCTTGCGGGCCGTATCCCGCAGGCGATCATGCAGGAGGATCTGGACGCGGCGGAGCAGGCCGCGCGTGAATACGCGGAAATTTTCGGCCCGGGGCATTTTTATCTGGAACTGCAGGATCACGGCATTCCGGAGCAGCGAACCGTCAACGGACATATTCGTAAGCTTGCTGAAAAACTGAACCTCCCGCTTGTCGTGACGAACGACGCACACTATCTGCGCAAGACAGACGCAAAAATGCAGGACGTGCTGCTCTGCATCCAGACCGGCAAGACCGTCGACGACCCAAACCGCATGAAATTTGAGACGGAGGAATTCTATCTCAAGAGCGAAGAGGAGCTTCGCAGCCTCTTCCCGGACGTGCCGGAGGCGTTTGAGAATACGGTCCGGATCGCGGAGCGCTGCAATGTAGAATTCACATTCGGCAAGTATTTCCTGCCGGAATTCAAGCTTCCGGAGGGCGTGACGAGCCTTTCTTATCTCAACCAGCTCTGCAAAGAGGGCTTTGACGAGCTGTACGGCACGGCGCACCCGGAGTATATGCAGCAGCTGGAATATGAGATCGACATGATCGAGAAAATGGGCTTTACGGACTACTTCCTCATCGTGTGGGATTTCGTGCGCTTTGCAAAATCCGCCGGGATCCCGGTCGGCCCCGGACGCGGCAGCGCAGCAGGCTCGATGGTGACTTACTGCCTGCATATTACCGAAATTGACCCCATGAAATATGGCCTCTATTTCGAACGCTTCCTGAACCCCGCCCGCGTGACCATGCCTGATATCGATATGGACTTCGGCGATACGAGAAGGAGCGAGGTCGTCGACTATGTCCGGCAGAAATACGGCGAGGATCACGTCGCGCAGATTGTCACCTTCGGCACCATGGCAGCCAGAGCCGCCATTCGCGACGTGGGCCGTGTCATGAACTTCACGTTTGCCGAGACGGACGCCGTCGCAAAGCTCGTGCCGACGACGCTTCATATCACACTCAAGGACGCACTGAAGCAGTCCCCGCAGCTGAAGCAGATGTATGACGGCGATGCGCGCGTTAAGGAGCTTGTCGACACGGCCATGGCCCTTGAGGGTATGCCGCGCAATACCTCAACGCACGCAGCAGGCGTGGTCATTACAAAGCTGCCGGTCTACAACTATGTGCCGCTTGCGACAAACGACGGTACCATCGTCACGGAATACACCATGACAACGCTTGAGGAGCTGGGGCTTCTCAAGATGGACTTTCTCGGCCTGCGCAATATCACCGTCATTGACGACGCGATCCGCGATATCCGGAAGACGGAGTCGGATTTCTCTATGTCCCGCGTGACGGACAACGACCCCAAGGTCATGGATATGCTCACGCAGGGAAGAACAGCCGGTGTGTTCCAGATGGAATCGACCGGCATGACAGGCGTCTGCATGGGTCTGAAGCCGCAGTCAATCGAAGATCTTTCCATTATCGTCGCAGCCTACCGCCCCGGCCCGATGGAGTCGATCCCGCGTCTGATCGCCTGCAAGCAGGACCCATCGCTTGTCAAATACAAGCATCCCATGCTGAAACCTATCCTTTCCGTCACCTACGGCTGCATTCTCTATCAGGAGCAGGTCATTGAGATTTTCCGGAAGCTTGCCGGATATTCGCTTGGCCAGGCGGACATGGTGCGCCGCGCCATGAGCAAAAAGAAGGTCAAGGACATCGAAAAGGAGCGCGGCGCCTTTATCCGGGGCGACGCCTCGCGCAATATCACCGGCTGTGTCGCAAACGGCATTCCGGAGCAGACGGCGGAAGCCATCTACAACGAGATGTACGACTTTGCGAACTACGCGTTCAACAAGGCGCATTCCGTCTGCTACGCGGTGATCGCGTACCAGACCGCGTGGTTCAAATGCTATTACCCGCGCGAATATATGGCGGCGCTCATGACGTCGGTGCTGGGAAGCTCGGTCAAGATCTCCGAGTATATTGCCGAGTGCCGCGCGATGGGCATTGCGCTGCTGCCGCCGGATATCAATGAATCCAACGACAATTTCACCGTCGTGCCGGGCGGCATCCGCTTTGGCCTGGCGGCGATCAAGAATATCGGACGCGGCTTTATCCAGAAGGCCATGAGCGAGCGAGAGCAGGGCGGGAAGTTCACCAGCCTTGAGGATTTTGCCTCCCGTATGTACGGGACGGATCTCAACAAGCGGGCGCTGGAAAATCTCATCAAGGCCGGCGCCTGCGACGGCTTTGGACTGAACCGCGCCCAGATGCTGCGTATCTATGAGCTTGTGCTCGACGCAGCGGCCAGCCAGAAGAATAAGAATGTCGACGGCCAGATGGGTCTGTTCGATCTGCTGTCCGGCGAAGACAGCGCCGCTGCCATGCCAGCTGTGCAGGCACCGGATATCCCGGAAATGAGCGTGCAGGAGAAAATGAGTCTGGAAAAGCAGACGACCGGTCTGTACCTGTCCGGCCATCCGATGGACGAGTACCGGCCGCTGCTGCGCGGCATGGATGTGGTTCCAATCGGTGAGATTCTGGAATGCTTTGAAAACGGCGGCGATACCTATCAGGACGAGCAGATCGTGAACATTGCCGGAATCGTCGAGGCGGTCAAGATGAAGACCACGCGCTCCGGCTCCATGATGGCCTATGTCACAGTGGAGGACGATACCGGTTCCATGGAGCTTCTGACATTCTCCACGATCCTGGGCCAATATGGCTCGCTGCTTTATGAAAACTCGCCTGTTATCCTGAATGGCCGCATTTCCGTTCGCGACGAAAAACCGCCGCAGATGGTCGTGAACCGCGTGGTGCAGATCGGGGATATGAAGGATCTGGATGCCGCGCAGGCCGCGCGTCAGACAGCGGCGCAGGCGCATACCGTCTATCTCAAAATCGAAAGCTCCGCGCAGCGCTCGGCAAAGAAGGTCCTGCCCATTCTCAAGATGTTCCCGGGAAAAGCGCGGGCCGTGATCTATTTTGCCGACACCGGCGCAAGGATGGGTGGAAGCTGTGCGCTGGACGAGCGGATGCTGCAGGAGCTGCGGGAGCAGCTTGGCGAAAAAAATGTAGTTGTGAAGTAGTCTTGTTTTTTACAAATTCGCTACACTTTTGTAACTTTACATGTTATACTATAAAGAGTTGAAAAAGGAGTTGGAACGATTGCACGGAAAACGGGTGGGGCTTGCGCTGCTTGCAGCAGCGCTGACGCTGCTGCTTTCAGGCTGTTTTGTCAAAACGGTCGACGAGCTGTATACGCTGCCGCGGCATTCTGATGAATATGACCGGCTGGAGCTTGCAATCGATGCGGTTCTGAGCGGCCAGAGCGCTGCCTATTCTGCGCCGGTGTCCGGCCCGAATCAGCAGTCTGTGCAGCTGGCCGATCTCGACGGCGACGGACAGGAAGAAGCGATCGCGTTTTTGAAGGCGGCAGGGGACAGGCCGCTCAGAGCCTGCATCTTTTCCCGTGTGGACGGCAATTACCACCTGACGGATGTGATCGAGGGCGACGGCACCAGCTTTGCCAGCGTCGAATACGTCCAGTTGACCGGCCAGCCGGGCATCGAGCTTGTCATCGGGCGGCAGCTGTCCACCGACGTGCTGCAATCGCTCAGCGCATATTCCTACTCCGACGGCCATGTGGCCGAGCTGATGAACGCCAATTACTCGGAATACCGCGTAGTCGACCTTGACGGCGACGGCCGGAAGGATATTTTCCTGCTCCGCTTTGAAGCAGAGCAGCCGCAGGGCATTGCAGAGCTTTACCGCTGGCAGGCCGGGCAGATGGAGCGCGAGAAGGAAGCGTATCTAACTGCCGGAGCGTCCCTTGTCAAGCGTATTCTGACCGGAAATCTGATGAAGGACATTCCCGCCGTCTTTGTGTCGAGCGCATATGAGGATACCGGACTTGTGACAGACGTCTTTGCGTTTCAGAACGGCGTGTTCCAAAGCGTCACTATGCGCGAGGCGGAAAGCCCTGTTTCCACTGTCCGCAGCTACTATGTCTACGCCTCCGATATTGACGGCGACGGGCTGATCGAGCTGCCGCAGATTTTGCCGCTTCCGTCGGCAGAGGGATCCGATGAGAACGATTCCGCGATCAGCTGGTACAACCTTGATCTGGACGGACGCAGCCTGCCAAAGCTGACGACCTATCACAGCTTTTCAGGCGGCTGGTTCTTAAAGCTTCCGGACCGCTGGCAGAACCAGTTCTGCATCACGCGCGGCGCAGAGGCGGACGGCGTGCATGGCTATGCATTTTCGCAGTGGGAAGACGGGCGGCGCACAGAGCTGATCTTTACGATCTACGCGTTTTCCGGAGAGAATCGAAATGAATCTGCATCCGCCGACGGCAGGTTCATTCTGGCCGAAAAGGGCGATATCACCTATGCGGCGAAGCTTGGAACAGGGAAGTGGGCTGAGGAGCTGTCTGCGGACAGGCTGCGGGATATGTTCCACTTTATTCATATTGATTGGAATTCGGGAGAGACATGAGGAGCGAAACAGCATGAAAAAGGTTTTGATTTTGGAAGATGAGGTCAGTATCCGCAGCTTTGTGGTCATCAATCTCAAGCGCGCCGGGTATGAGGTCGTAGAGGCCGGGACCGGAGAAGAAGCGCTGGATCTGCTGAAGGCCAACCCGGATGTCGGCGTCGCGATCCTCGATATTATGCTGCCCGGCATCGACGGCTTTGAGGTCTGCCGCAGCATCCGGGTGACGGATAAAAAGATCGGAATTATTATGTTAACCGCAAGAAGTCAGGAAATGGACAAGATCACCGGCCTGATGACAGGCGCGGACGACTATATGACCAAGCCCTTCAGTCCTGCGGAGCTGACCGCACGCATCGACGCGCTCTACCGCCGCATTGACTCCGACGGCTCGTCCAATCAGATCGAACTCAAACACGGTCCGTTCGTGTTGAACACGCGCAACCGGACGCTGGACAAGGAGGGCCGCCGCATCAAACTGACGCAGGTGGAATATGCCATTGTCAAGTTGTTCATGCAGAATCCGGGTCGGGCGCTTTCTCGGGAGGATATCCTCGCTGCGGTCTGGGGCCGGGACTATGACGGAGAGCTCAAGATTGTTGACGTCAACATCCGCCGCCTGCGCATCAAGATCGAGGACGATACCGCAAATCCAACCTACATCACGACAGTCTGGGGCTTTGGCTACAAGTGGGGCGCATAAGGCGTGAGGTGAGGCTTTTTGAAGAAAAAGAAACGCCTGTCCGGCATTGAACGGCGCTGGTTCGTCAATAACGTGGGCGTGATCATGCTGCTGGTCGCAGCGTGCGTGCTCGGCGTGGTGTTCTCCATGGCGGCGTATTACGACACAAACCTTCGCTCCGGCCTCGAAAACAAGGCGAAAACAACAACTGATTTTTTCAGCAACTACATTTCGCAGAGCTATAAGGAATACTACCAGTCCTGCATCAAATTCGCGCAGACCTTTGAGGAAAAGGACCGGCTGGAGCTGCAGTTCATTTCCGCAAACGGAAAGCTCGTCGCCTCCTCCTACGGAAAATTCGCAGGACGCTCCCCCTCGACGCCCGAGATCCAGCAGGCCATCGACAGCCAGCAGATCCGGCACTATAAAGGCAGAAACCCGCTGACAGGGGAGCGCATTCTGGCCGTCTCCAGCCCGATGATCTATACCAACGGTGAGGTGATCGGCGTTCTGCGCTATGTGACGAGCCTGCGCAACGCGGATCTTCAGATCCTGATGATCGCGCTGATCGCCGTGACGATCGTCCTCTCGATCCGCATCATGGGAATCGTCCTGCTGATTTCGCTGCTCACGATGCCCGTGGCCATCGTCAATTCGCTCTCGCGCTCGTACCCGTCTCGCAGATCAACGCGACGGCCAAGCGCATTGCCGCCGGCTCCTACGGCGTGCAGATCCCCGGTCAGTATGACGACGAGATCGGCGAGCTGGTCAGCACCATTAATGATATGTCTGTCAAGATCGGACAGGCGGAAAAAACACAGACAGAGTTCATTTCCTCCGTGTCGCATGAGCTTCGAACGCCGCTTACAGCCATTTCCGGCTGGGGTGAGACGCTTCTGACATCCGAGAATCTGGACGCGGAAACGCGGCGCGGCGTCGTGATCATCGCGCGCGAGGCCAAGCGGCTGACCGGTATGGTCGAGGAGCTGCTGGAATTCACGCGGATGCAGGACGGGCGGTTTACGCTCCATGTCGAAACAGCCGATATTCTGGCAGAATTTGAGGATACGGTCTTCATGTATGGCAACCGGCTCAAGCAGGAGGGCATCTGCCTGCACTACGACGGCTGCGACGAGGATATCCCCGAAATCCCGTGCGACGTTGCGCGTATGCGGCAGGTGTTTTTGAACATTCTTGACAATGCGGCCAAGCACGGCGGCGAGGGCAAACGCATCGACGCGTCCATCGCACATGAAGGGAGCTTTGTCGTCATCCGTATGCGGGACTACGGCCCCGGCATTCCGGAGGAAGAGCTTCCGCACGTCAAATTAAAATTCTATAAGGGCAGCTCCAAGGCGCGCGGCAGCGGCATCGGCCTCGCCGTCTGCGAGGAGATCGTCACCATGCACGGCGGCACGCTGACGCTGGAAAACGCGGAGGGCGGCGGTACGCTTGTCACGATCAGCATCCCCACCGGGGAAGAATAAGAGGTTTGCATGAAAAAAGAGAACAATCCTGTCAGCCAGGAAAAATTTAAAACGCTCATCGGCGGTCAGGCACTGATTGAAGGCATTATGATGCAGGGGCCGGACAAGCGCTCCATCGTCGTGCGCGGGCCGGAGGGCCTCGTCACGAAGGTCGAGCCGCTTAAAAAGCGCACAGGCATTGCCAAATGGCCGCTGATTCGCGGCGTGGTGAATTTTGCTTCGTCTATGGTGTCCGGTGTGAAAGCGCTCATGTATTCGGCGGAGTTCTTCCCGGAAGAGGAAGAAGACGCGCAGCCGTCCAAATTTGAGCAGTGGCTTGAGAAGAAGCTTGGCAGTGAGAAGCTGGAAAAGGCGGTCGTGTCATTCTCCGTGTTTCTCGGCGTTCTGTTTTCTGTTGGCCTGTTCTTCCTGCTGCCGACGCTTTTGAGCGGTATTTTTGACCGCTGGATCCACAATGCTGTCGTCCGCAGCCTGATCGAGGGTGTGATCCGCATCGCGATCTTTATGGGCTATATGATCCTGATTTCCCGGATGAAGGACATGAAGCGCGTCTTTTCCTATCACGGCGCGGAGCATAAGACCATCCGCTGCTATGAGGCGCAGCTTCCGCTGACCGTTGAAAACTGCCGCGGTATGACCCGGCTGCATCCGCGCTGCGGCACAAGCTTCCTGTTTGTCGTCGTTGCAATTTCGATTTTGCTCTTTGCGCTCGTAAGCGCCGTTTTCCCGACCAGCAATATGCTTGTCCGTATGCTTATCCGGCTTGCGCTGCTGCCGTTCGTCGTGTCGATCAGCTATGAATGCAACCGCTTTGTCGGCCGTCATGACAACGCTCTGACGCGCGCACTGTCTGCGCCCGGTATGTGGTTCCAGCACTTTACGACCAACGAGCCGGATGATTCCATGCTGGAGGTCGCCATCGAAGCGCTGAAGCTCGTCATTCCGGACGAGGCGGGTGCCGACCGATGGTAAAGAAATACAGCGACCTCTATCTGCAGGCCCGCCGGGCGCTGCTGCCGTCGGAAGGGGAGAATGCCTCCATGGCCGCACGGGAGCTGTTGGCATTCGCGTCCGGGAAATCCGTGACAGCTGTGCTGGCTGATTCGAATTTATATGCAAGCGAGCAGATCGAAGAAAAACTGAGTAGTTATGTAAACCGTATGCTGGCGCACGAACCGCTGCCGTATATTCTCGGACAGTGGGATTTCTATGGGATCTCGCTGGAGGTCACGCCGGATGTGCTCATCCCGCGCGACGACACCATGGCTGTCACCGACCTTGCGCTTGATGTTCTGCGCGGCAGGGAAGCACCGCGCGTGCTGGATCTTTGCTGCGGCAGCGGCTGTATCGGCCTCGCCATCGCGCACCAGCTGCCGGATGCCCATGTGACGCTTGCGGATATTTCGCGCCCCGCGCTGGCTGTCGCCAAGCGCAATATCAAGCGTCTGAAGCTTATGAACCGCGTAACGGCAGTCGGGCTGGACGCGCGAAAAAGAGGGCCGAGCTTTGTCGGCACGCTCGACGCGCTGGTCTGCAACCCGCCGTATGTAACGAGCGAGGAAATGACGCGGCTGGAACCGTCCGTGAAGGAATACGAGCCAGCTCTTGCACTGGACGGCGGGAAGGACGGTCTGGCATTTTACCGCGCCGTCGCCGAAAACTTTACCCATCTGCTGGCAGGCGGCGGATATCTCTGCTTTGAATTCGGCCTGGGGCAGCATATGGCCGTATCCATGATCCTGCAGGAATACGGATATACGGACATTGTCCTTCGAAAGGATCTGCGCGGCGTTGTCCGAGCGGTCAGAGGCAAAAAGAAGTAAAACAAATGTTTGATTTTTATCGAATGATGTGTTATAGTAGGTTCATACACAAAAGAGGAAGGAACTGAGACGATGGAAAAGAAAAAAGCAGCCGATCAGACTCCCAATAACGACAAGAAGCAGGCGCTTGATACGGCCATCCGGCAGATCGAGAAAAACTTCGGCAAGGGGGCGGTCATGCGCCTTGGCGACCGGCCCGATCTTCAGGTCGATGCGATCCCGACCGGTTCTCTGGCGCTCGACGCCGCGCTCGGCATCGGCGGCGTACCCAAGGGCAGAATTATCGAGATCTACGGCCCGGAATCCTCCGGTAAAACGACGCTTGCACTGCATATCGTTGCGCAGGCACAGAAGCGCGGCGGCGAGGTCGCATTCGTCGACGCCGAGCACGCGCTTGACCCGGACTATGCCGCCCGTATCGGCGTGGATATTGACTCCATGCTGGTTTCCCAGCCGGATACCGGCGAGCAGGCGCTGGAGATCACCGACGCGCTTGTGCGCTCCGGCGCGGTCGACGTTGTGGTCGTCGACTCTGTTGCGGCGCTGACGCCCCGCGCGGAAATTGAGGGCGAGATGGGCGATACGTTCGTCGGCTTGCAGGCCCGGCTCATGTCGCAGGCGCTGCGCAAGCTGGCGGGCAATATCTCCAAGACAAACTGCGTCGTCATCTTCATCAACCAGCTGCGTATGAAGATCGGCGTCATGTATGGCAACCCCGAAACGACGACCGGCGGCAACGCGCTGAAATTCTATGCATCTGTCCGTATCGATATCCGCCGCACGGAGGCCATCAAAAACGGCTCCGAGGTCATCGGCAACCGCACGCGGGCCAAGATCGTCAAGAATAAATGCGCGCCCCCCTTCAAAGAGGCGTTTTTCGATATCATGTACGGCGAAGGCATCTCCAAATGGGGCGAGATGGTCGACCTTGCCGTGCAGCTCGAGCTCATCAACAAGAGCGGCAGCTGGTTCTCCATCGGAGACGAGCGTATTGGACAGGGCCGCGACTCGGCCAAGCAGTACCTCATTGATCATCCCGACGTCGCTGACCGCATTGAGCAGTCCATCCGAGACAATATGTGGAAGCTGCAGGGCAAGAACGCAAAGCCGCCCGCATCCGTCGCCGCGAAGCCTGTAAGTATCTCGGCAGACGATTTTAACGACGACTGATGCGCCTGCTTGCCATTCAGGAGCTGCCGCAGTCAAAGCGCGTCAAGCTTGTCTTTGACGACGATACTGTTTTAAAAACGCAGCCGTATCTGCTTGCGGACTTCGGCCTTTACAGCGGAATGGAGCTGACGGAGGAAGACTATCAGGCGCTGCTGGCTGCTGCCGGAAAAGCGTCTGCAAAGGCGCGGGCCGTGCGCATTGTCGCAGCGGCAGGCGTGTCTGAAAAGGAGCTGCAGAAGCGCCTTGTCCGGAAGGGTGAGGAAGCAGCCGACGCGCAGGAAGCCGTCGGCTGGCTCAAGGAGCTGCATCTGCTCGATGACCGCGAGACAGCACGGCAGCTCGCTGCAAGCGCTGCGGCAAAGGGCTACGGGAAAAGCCGCATCAAAAATATTTTATTCGAAAAGGGCATCCCGCAGGAACTCTGGGAGGAGGCGCTTGCGGAGCTGCCCGAAATGGACGACGCCATTGACCGCTTTCTGCTCCGCCGCTGGCAGGGGAAGGATCCGGACGAAAAAGAAGTAAAACGGACTGTGGACGCGCTCATCCGGCGCGGCCACAGCTGGAAGGACATCCAGTCCGGCCTCCGGCGCTACCGCGTCGGGCTGGAGCTGGAAGAAATCACGGAGGACGACATATCATGACCTATACGATCGGCATGATCTCGCTTGGCTGCGCCAAAAATCAGGTCAACGCCGAGCATATGCTCTGGCTGCTGCGGCAGGCAGGCTATGAGATCAGCCCAGACCCCGACGGTGCGGAACTCGTCATTGTCAACACCTGCGGCTTCATTGAATCCGCAAAGACAGAGGCCATTGACAACATTCTGGCCATGGCGCAGCTGAAAGCAGAGGGACGAATCCAGAAAATCCTCGTCACCGGCTGTCTCGCCCAGCGCTATCAGGAGGAAATTCTGAAGGAGCTGCCGGAGGTTGACGGCGTGCTTGGCACAGGCTCGTATTACGATGTTGCGAACGCGGTCGGGCAGGTGCTGTCCGGCAAGCGCTACAAGCGTTTCGACGATATCAATGCCGACCAGTCGGAAGATGGCCGGATCCTCACAACGCCGGAATATTACGCCTATCTGAAAATTGCCGAGGGCTGCGATAACCACTGCGCGTACTGCGTCATTCCGAAGCTGCGCGGCAAGCTCCGCAGCCGCCCGATGGAAGATCTGATAAAGGAAGCGGAGCAGCTTGCGTCCGACGGCGTGAAGGAGCTGATCGTCGTCGCACAGGATACCAGCCGCTACGGCCTCGATCTCTACGGCGAGCGGAAGCTTGCGGAGCTGCTGCGCAGGCTCTGCAAAATCGACGGGCTGGTCTGGGTCCGGGTACATTATCTCTATCCCGATGAAATGTCGCAGGAGCTGATCGACGTTCTGGCAAACGAGCCGAAGATCGTCAAATATCTGGATATTCCCATCCAGCATATCAACGACGAGATCCTGCGTAAAATGAACCGGCGCGGCAACGGCGAATATGTCCGGAAGCTGTTCACAAAGCTCCGCCATGAGATCCCCGGCCTTGTGCTCCGCACGAGCCTCATTACCGGTCTTCCCGGCGAGGGCGAGGTGGAATTTGCACAGCTGTGCGATTTCCTGAAGGAATACAAGCTTGAACGCGTCGGTGCGTTCGCGTTTTCGCCCGAAGAGGGCACACGCGCAGCCGAAATGGAATATCCTGATACCGAGATCGCCAAGCAGCGCGCAGAGCAGGTTGCGGAGATTCAGTCGCGCATTATGGACGACTATAACGAGTCCTGTGTCGGTCAGGTCATGCAGGTGCTCTGCGAGGGCTATGACCCGGACGAGGACAGCTATTACGGCAGAACCTATGCCGATTCTCCCGACATTGACGGGAAGATCTGGTTCACAGCGGAAAAACACATTAAGACCGGCGATTTTGTAGATGTCCATGTCGTGGACACCTACGATGGAGAGCTTGTCGGCGTACTGGAGGAAGAATACAATGACGACTGCGAGTAAAATTACCCTTGTCCGTGTGGTGCTGATCCCGGTCTACATGGTCCTGATGCTGCTGTCAGCGAACGGCGCGGACTGGCTGCGCTGGGCCGCTGTCGCGGTCTTCGTGATCGCCAGCATTTCCGATTTTCTGGACGGCTATATTGCCCGCCACTACAATCAGGTCAGCGATTTCGGCAAATTCCTCGACCCGCTGGCTGATAAGCTGCTGGTGACGGCCTGCATGATGATCTTCGTCGGCTGGGGCCGGATGCCGTCCTGGGTCGTGTTCATCGTGATCGCGCGCGAGTTTGCCATCAGCGGCCTGCGCATGGTCGCGGCCAGCAATGGGACCGTGATCGCCGCCGGCTGGAGCGGCAAGATCAAGACCTCCTGCACGATGGTCGGTCTGATTGCCATGATGGTGCTGCCGAATCTTCCGACGCTGGATCTGGTCGTGAATATCGTCATTCTGGTCACAACGGTCTATTCCGGCGTGGAGTATTTCTGCAAAAACTGGGCCTGCCTCGGCCTTGAGAAGAAAGCTTGACTTTTTCCTGTTCCAATGATATGATTTCCCAAGAAAATTCAATATCGCGTTGATCGAAAAGAGTACCGCTGCTCCGCTTTTTCAGAGAGTCTCCGCCGTCGGCTGCAAACGGGGGCAAAGGCGATGCGGGAACGTGCGTTCGGGAGCGAGGGGAGACCCCGTTGAGGCTGACGTTACAGCCAGAGCAAGAAATCAGAGTGGAACCGCGAGTTTTTTGACCCGCCTCTTGAGCAGTCAGGAGGCGGGTTTTTATATTGGAGGAGCTTCATTTGCATTTATTGGAGGATATCCGGGCATATAAGAAAAATGACCCTGCCGCACGGTCTGCCATTGAGGTCATGCTGCTGTATAACGGCCTGCACGCGACCATCGACTACCGGATCGCGCACTGGTTTTACCGACGGCGCTGCTTTTTCATCGCCCGTGCGATCTCGCAGTGGTCGAAGATGTGGACGGGAATCGAGATCCATCCCGGCGCGACCATTGGCCGTCGGCTGGTCATTGACCACGGAACCGGCATCGTCATCGGCGAAACCGCCGAGATCGGGGACGACTGCCTGCTCTATCAGGGCGTAACGCTCGGCGGCACGGGCAAGGATATCGGCAAGCGCCATCCGACGCTCGGCAACAACGTCATGGTCGGCTCCGGCGCAAAGGTGCTTGGCCCGTTCCGCGTTGGCGACAACGCCCGCATTGCGGCAAACGCCGTAGTACTGCGTGAGGTGCCGGAGGGGGCGACGGTCGTCGGCGTTCCGGGCCGGATCGTCCGGCTCTGCGGCGATAAGCTCGACCATATTCACACGCCGGACCCGGTCATGCTGGAAATCGAAGAACTCAAGCGCCGCATGGCGCTGCTGGAAGAACAGATCAACGATACGAAAAAGGAGACTTGACGATGTATCTTTATAACTCTGCTACACACAAAAAGGAAGAATTTGTCCCCTATGACCCGAAGCTGGTCAAAATGTATACCTGCGGCCCGACGGTCTATCACTTTGCACACATCGGCAATCTGCGCAGCTATATCATGGAGGATGTGCTGGAAAAATACCTCCGTTACGCGGGCTATCCCGTGAAGCGCGTCATGAACATCACAGACGTCGGCCATCTGACCTCCGACGCGGATGAGGGAGAAGACAAGATGCTCAAGGGCGCCCGCCGCGAGCACAAAACGGTCATGGAGATCGCACAGTTCTACACCGACGCGTTCTTCGAGGACTGCCGCAAGCTCAACATCAAGAAGCCCGACGTCGTTCAGCCCGCCACAGGCTGCATTGACGAATATATCAAGATCATTACCAAGCTCCTTGACACCGGCTACGCCTATATCGAGGGCGGAAACGTGTATTTCGATACCTCCAAGCTCGAAAAATACTACATTTTCAACGAGCACAAAGAGGAAGACCTCGCCGTCGGCGTTCGCGAGGGCGTCGAGGAGGATACGAACAAGCGAAACAAGAACGACTTCGTGCTCTGGTTCACAAAGTCCAAGTTTGAGGATCAGGCGCTCAAATGGGATTCCCCGTGGGGCGTCGGCTATCCGGGCTGGCACATCGAATGCACCGGCATTTCGCTCAAATATCTGGGCGAACATCTTGATATCCACTGCGGCGGCATTGACAACGCCTTCCCGCACCATACGAACGAGATTGCGCAGTCCGAGAGCTACATCGGCCACCACTGGTGCAATTATTGGATGCACGTTATGCATCTGAACACCGCCAGCGGCAAAATGTCCAAATCCAAGGGCGAATTCCTGACGGTATCCCTACTGGAGCAGAAGGGCTACGACCCGCTGTGCTACCGCCTGTTCTGCCTGCAGAGCCACTACCGCCGCAATCTGGTCTTCACATGGGAAAACCTCGACAACGCCGCCGGAACATATCAGAAGCTGCTGGCCAAGATCGCCGCCCTGAAGCCCGGCGACGGCGAAATTGACGAAGCGGCCGTGTCCGCACTGCGCGAGAAATTCAACGCCGCGCTCGGCAATGATCTGAATACCTCTCTTGCGATTACAGCACTGTACGACGTGCTCAAATACAAGACCAACGACGCGACGAAGCTGTTCGTCCTTGATGATTTCGACAAGGTACTGAGCCTTGACCTGTGCAAAAAGGCAGATGAGATCCGCAAGCGCAATGCGGCTGAAAAGCCTGCCGCAGGTGCGTATTCCATCTTCTGCGAGGATGGCAGTGACGATCCCGCTGTGACCGCGCAGATCCAGGCACGCTATGACGCGAAAAAGGCCAAAAACTTCGCCGAGGCCGACCGTATCCGCGACGAACTCAAGTCGCAGGGCATCGAGATCACCGATATCCCCGGCGGCGCAAAGTGGAAGCACATCTGATCAAACAAAACCCGGAGCATTTGCTCCGGGTTTGCGCATCAAAAGATTATCCAATCTGAATTTACAGGAGTAGCTAATGAAAATATGCCAGCTGACAAACAGCACCGAAAAACAGGCTGTGACGCGGAGCATTCTGGAAGCGCTTCCGGAATGGTTCGGTATCCCAGAGGCAAGGGAGGATTACATCAAAGAAAGCGGCGATAAACAATTCTTCTGCGCCTATGACGCGGACAAGCCCGTTGGTTTTTTATATCTGAAAGAAACAGGAACGGCTACCGTCGAATTATACGTGATGGGCGTATTGAAGGAATATCACCGTCAGGGGATTGGCCGTGAGCTGTTTCAACAAGCAAGAGAAGCGGCAGGCAAAGCTGGATACTCCTTTATGCAGGTAAAAACCGTGCAGATGGGAAGATATGCGGAATATGACAGTACGAACCGGTTTTACCTGTCGCTCGGCTTTCAGGAATTTGAGGTATTTCCGACATTATGGGATGAATGGAATCCCTGTCAGGTATACGTGATGGCAATATAATTCTGTGGGGTCGGCGGCTTATTTCTTCGGCTTCCGGTCGAAGAACGGGGACTTTCCGCTGATGCTGAGGGGCAGGCCAAGCACCAGCGAAGCCTTTTCTCCGAGCAGGCCGAGGCTTTTTGCCGCACGGCCAACGGAGAACATCACGCGGCTGTCGACACGCGCGTCGGCTGCTGCGGCAGCGGCGGAGCCGATGGCGATGCCGATATCGATGGCATCCCACGCGCACAGGCCGTCCTTTTCTGTACAGTCGGCGCAGCTTTCGAAGTGACAGTACTGGCAGCCCGCGTCAAGCCCGCGCCGCACCTCCTCCATTCCGAAAAGCACCACAGCGTCGGACGCGTCAACGTTATCTGCGTCACGGTTAAAGAACGCATAATCCAGCTCGTCGGCCAGCTTCCGCATCTGCGCGGCCAGCTGGCTTTTATCCTCGCCCGTTAAAACGCAGGTCACGAGGCCGTCCATGCCTCTGGTTTTCGGCGCGGTGCGCGCTGCGGCGCAGATCTTTGCCGCCGTATCCAGAACGGCGCGGGATTCCATGTCCTTCGAAGAGTAGATCATATCGAAATGCTCCTTTTCTTTTTTCTTTAGGGTGTATCTGAAAACTCATGATGTGACCGGCAGCGAGGGATTTTTGCGTT
>OGYC01001366.1_pt1 | contig 20981 bp, 10 predicted proteins | sample 1576461 | NCBI WGS metagenome assembly OGYC01 (sample SAMEA3541569, study PRJEB24748) | human gut metagenome | biome: human gut; feature: human-associated habitat; material: faeces | place: China | collected 2012 | reverse complement strand
AACCCCACAAGGGACGCTGTCCCTTGACCCTGCAAGGGGCATTGCCCCTTGACCCCTTTTCGCGATTGGGTTGGTCGCACTTTCATGCTCCTTCCGCGTGCAGCTTTTGGGGCTTCGCCTAATCCCTTGTTTGCTCCCCCAACTTTCCGTGAAGAACCACAAAAAGGCGCTCCGAGCCATTTTCGCCCGAAACGCCCAATTTCATGATTTGCTTTTCCTTCCCTCCACCCACTGAAACAGTGCCGGATACAGCACAATCGCGAACAGCATCAGCCCGAACATCTCTGCAAAGCCCAGCCAGTGTGCATCCAGCAGCAGATTACCCGCCGCCTTCAGTCCCTTCCGCACCGCCAGCAGCAGCGCTACGCCAACCACGCCGCGAATCACGCGCGCCTTGCCCGCACCCTTTGCATCAAAACCGACAAAGTGCCTCTCCAGCACCCAGCCAAGGCAGAAGCCCATCATCGCCCCCGCCGCCTTGTAGCAGTCCGTCACCATGTCCCACGGGTCAACCAGCAGCGTTCCGTCCGGCAGCACATCCATCGGATACGGCTTCACGCTGGTGTACATCAGCATCGCGGCAGACAGGATGACGCCGATAGTCGCCAGCAGCCAGTCGCGGTTCTTGCCGCCGTCCGCCCAGTTCAGCAGGTATTTTGACAGCAGCAGCACGACCAGCGCAATCATCATCCCAACCAGCACATCTTGCGGCGTGTGCGCGCCGAGCCAGTTGCGGGCAAACGCCGTCAGCAGCGTCAGCAGCACGCACGGCAGAATCCACCATTTGCTGTACTTTTTCAGGTACGCCGCGAGGTTGCCGTAAAAAGACGCTGCCAATGTCGCATGTCCGCTGGGGAACGAGTAGCCCGTTGCCGTTGCCACCGCTTCCGGAGCGATTTGCAGCCGCGCATCCTGCTTCCACGGGCGATAGACGCACGCGATATTCTTGATGAGCTGCGTCACCATCGTTGCACCCGCGAAGCACAGCCCCATCCGCTGCCCGGTGCGCTTGTCGATGCACCAGTAAAATACGACGATAATGACAACCGGCAGCGATCCGGCGGCAAATTCCGAAATGAAGAGCAGCAAGCTGTTGATGAAGTTCGGCGCTTCCGCCCGGAGGTTCTGCAAAAACAGCAGATATTCAAAATCCAACGTTGTTTGACTCCTTTGTTACTTAATGACGCTCATGTCCAGCGCCATCTTCGCCCATGCGTCCGAAGCGCCGCTCGCGCCCGTGACCTCCGTGCCGGGCTGATAATCCGGCGTGGTGTACCAGCCGCAGAAGGTCATGTGCGGGTAGGTCGGGGCATCCGGCAAATCCGCCTGATGAATCGCGCTGCCGTTCACATGGTAGGTCGTCAGCGCCGTCGCCATGCCCTCTACGGTGATGCGGTAAGCGGTAATCTTCCCGTTCGTCGCGATGACATAACAATTTTGCAGCTGCGCAGGGTTATCAACGCCGTTTTTGCGCATTTCCGCCAGCAGGATTTCGCTCGTGAACCACGCGGTCTTCGTACCGTCCGCGTTCTGTTCGACGCTCGCCGCGTCCACCGGAATCCACCAGACGCTCTTTTCCGCGCTGTCCAGCACGATTTTAGGCGTACCCGCGCCGGAATAGCGAATGCCAATGCGTGCGCCGTCCGCGAACCACTCTATTTTCGCTTCGAGCTGGATGTAGGAGGAATCCCATTCCTTCTGGCTCGTCAAGCCGTCGGCGTTCGCCCAGAGGATGCTCTCGTCCGCCTCCGCGCGCACTTCCGTCAGCGCACTGCCCCATGCCGTGCTGTTCTTGCCTTCCCACAGCGCGTCCAGCACCTGCGGGTACACCACGCTCGTCGCCTGACTGCGCAGCTTCGGATTCACCGCGCGGCGAATCCAGGCGTGGCACTCACCGCCGGACGTCTGATTGTTCCCATTATCCCAGATGACAATCGGCACGCCGTAGCGCTGGGCATTCTGCGCGACACAGTACGCCCACTTCGCGCGCTCGTCGTGATTGCCATTCGTGTTCGTCGCACCCGTTTCGCCCATCACGACCGGAATCCCCCGGTCAAGGAAGGTTTCCTTGATGTTCTCGAACACGCGGTTGATTTTCGCGCCATCCTTCTCCGGGTCGAACGTCGTCTGCGTATCCTGCAGGCAGAAGGTCTGCGGGTCGTACGAATGCACAGACACGATGATGTTTGCCGCCGCTTCGCCATCCACCGTCGGCAGGGCAATCGCCGCCGTGCCCGCCGGGGAGCTGGTCGCCGCGTAGCCCGGAATCATCAGGCAGCGCTCGGCGTTGCAGCCCTTGGCGTCCTTGCGGATGGTGTTCACGAACACTTGGTTGAGGTAGTTGACAGCAGCGTAGCACGCCGCGTTGCCGCTCCACTCATAGTTCGTACCCTGCGCGCGCGGCTCGTTCATGCCCTCGAAAATCACATGCTGGTCAAAGTCGGCGAAGGTGTCCGCAATCTGCCGCCACATTGCCGTCAGCTGCTTGCCGATTTTCTCCGCGTCCGCCGCGAAATTCGGCTCGTTAATCCACGCTTCGTGGTGCATATTGAGGATGACGAACAAATCTGCCTCTCGCGCCCACTCGACCACTTCGCGGACATGCTGGAGAAAGTCCTCGCGGATGGTGTACGTCCCATCGTCCGAGGTATAGCGGTACCAAGTCACGGGAATGCGGATGGTGTCAAAGCCCGCTTCCTTCACGCGCACCATCAGTTCCGGGGTGATTTTCGCGTTCCCCCACGACTGCTCCTGCGCGGTCACATCCGCGGTATTGCCGCCGGTTGCGTCCAGCGTATTGCCCAGATTCCACCCGAAACCCATCATCTCGACGATTTCCGTCGCTGTTTTGCCTGTCAGCATGGTTGATTCCTCCTCGGCTGCTGCCGGAAGCACCGGCAGCAGCATGGTCAAGAATAGCGCAATCCATTTTCGCATGTTTTGCATGAATTTTCCTCCTATTGCTTATAGAATTGGATTGTTACGCAGGGATTTCGCTCCTGCGGGAGCGACCAAAGGGCTTCCGATTGCCCTTTGGAAACCTTCGGCGCCCCTTCGGATGTTACAAGTCTGTTATGTTAGTTTTTTAGTTTGTGTGCTTTTGGTTGTTGAGAAATTGCCTTCCCCTTTCGCCGGCGGACGCATTGTCAGACTAATTCTGTTCGTTTTCGCATCCGCTTCCAGCACCCACACGGTCACGATGTCGCCGACTCGGACGACTTCGCTCGGATGATTCACGCGTCGCTGCGCCATCTGGCTGATATGCACCAAGCCGTCGCGGTGAACGCCGATGTCCACAAACGCGCCGAAGTCGGTCACGTTGCGCACCGTGCCGCGAAGCTCCATGCCGGGCTGCAAGTCCTTCAAATCCATCACGTCGCTGCGCATCAGCACCTGCGGCAGCTCATCACGCGGGTCGCGGCCGGGGCGGGACAGCTCCGCCGCAATGTCGCGCAGGGTCGGTTCACCCACATTCAGCTGCTTCGCCAGCGCCGCGAACCCCTCCGCGTCCGCCAAGGTCAGCAGCTTGCCGACCGCCTCCGCCGGGGTGAGCGAAAAGTGCTTCAAAAGGGCGCGCGCCGCGTCGTAACTCTCCGGGTGAACGCCTGTGTTCTCTATCAAGTCCTTGCCGCCGGGAATGCGCAGGAAGCCTGCGCACTGTTCGAAGGCTTTCGGCCCAAGGCGCGGCACTTTCTTCAGCTGCGCTCGGGTCGTAAACGCGCCGTTTTCCTCGCGGTACGCCACGATATTCTTCGCAACGGTCGTGTTGATGCCCGCGACGTAACTCAGCAGCGACACGCTCGCCGTATTCACGTCCACGCCGACGCTGTTCACACAGTCCTCGACCACGCCGCCCAGCGCCGCGTCCAGTTCCGCTGCTTTCAGGTCATGCTGATACTGTCCTACGCCAATCGCCTTCGGGTCGATTTTGACCAGCTCCGCCAGCGGATCCTGCAGCCGCCGCGCAATCGACACCGCCGAACGCAGACTGACATCAAACTGCGGGAACTCCTCCGCCGCCAGCTTCGACGCGGAATACACCGACGCGCCCGCCTCGCTGACGACCATGTATTTGAGCGCGTCACCCAGGGCCAGCTCCTTCATCACCTCGACGAAGAACTGCTCTGTCTCGCGTCCCGCCGTGCCGTTGCCGATGGCGACGATGCCGACGCGGTGCTTCTGGATCATGCGCTTGACGGTTTCCTTCGCCTGCGCAACCTTGCCGTGGCTGGGCAGCGGGAAAATGACGCCCGTATCCAGCACGCGCCCGGTTTCGTCCACAACCGCGACCTTGCAGCCCGTGCGGATGCCGGGGTCAAGCCCCATCGCGACCTTTCCTCGCACCGGCGGCTGCATCAGCAGCGGGCGCAGGTTCAGCGCGAACACGCGAATCGCCGCTGCACTCGCCTTGTCGGTCAATTCCGCGCGCAGTTCCGTGTCCAGCGATGGCGCAATCAGCCGCGTATACGCGTCGTCGCACGCCTGCGCGACGTACTTGCACGCCGGACTGCCCGTCTGCTGCACGAAGCCGTAGCGCACGAGCTGCTGCGCTTTCTCCTTGTCCACGTCCAGCGCGACTTTGAGGAAGCCCTCCTTCTCCCCGCGGTTCATCGCCAGCACCCGGTGCGACGGCATCAGGCGCAGCGGCTCACGGTGGTCGTAGTACATGCGGTAGGTGCTGTCCTCGTCTTTCGCCGCGACCGTCGCGACCATCGCCGTTTGATGGTAGTACGTTTTGAGCTTCGTGCGGACGGCGGCATCGTCGCTGACGACCTCGGCGATAATATCCATCGCGCCTTGCAGGGCATCCTCCGCCGTTTCGACGCCCTTCTCCGCGTTCACATAGCGCAGGGCGATGGTTTCCGGCGCCATCATGTTCCGCTGCTGGAGCATCAGCGCGTTCGCGAGCGGCTCCAGCCCCTTCTCCTTGGCAATCGACGCGCGGGTACGGCGCTTCGGGCGGTACGGGCGATAGATATCCTCCAATTGCGCCAATGTCGCGGCAGCATCAAGGTCGCTTTGCATCTTCTCCGTCCAGACATCTAACTTTTGCAGGCTTTCACTGATTTCCTGCCGACGCGCTTCGAGCGCCCGCAGTGCCGTCAGCCGTTCGCTGATTTCGCGCAGCTTCTGGTCATCCAGCGACCCGTGCTGTTCCTTGCGGTAACGCGCGATAAACGGCAGCGTGCAGCCCTCGTCAAGCAGGCGAATGACGGCGTCGATTTGCCACGGGGCGGTTTGGAACTCCTGACAGAGCGTTTGTGTGATAGTCATGTCCTCACCTCAAATAATGATGCCTTCCAAATGATCCACCTCATGCTGAATCACCTGCGCGGTGAAACCAGAGAAGCGCTGCACATGCCGCTGCAGCTGCTCATCCTGATATTCCATCAAAATCTGCTGATACCGCAAACACGGGCGCTCGCCGTCCAGCGACAAGCACCCTTCCTGCGCCGCGAAGGGAATCTGGCGATCCGTGATGACCGGGTTAAGCATCACCAGCACGGTTTTCCCCGCCATCACCGCAATGATGCGCTTGCGGACGCCAATCATGTTCGCCGCCATGCCGACGCACTCGTGCGCATGGGCGCGCAGGGTATCCGCGAGGTCACGCGCAACGGGCAGATCCTCCGCCGTCGCCATCTGACTCTTGCAGGACAGGAACATCACATCTCTCACAATCGGCTTAATCATGCTTTTTCACCACCACACTGCCAGTTTTCCAGATGCTTCTTTCGGGCACTTCACCACGCACGCAGCTCAGCGGGTAGATTTGGCTTTCCCGCCCGATAACCGTGCCGGGGTTCAGCACGCTGTTGCAGCCGACTTCCACATAGTCGCCAAGCATTGCCCCCATTTTCTTCAAGCCGGTTGCCATGCTTTCGCCTGCGCCGCGAACCGTCACCAGCGTCTTGTCGCTCTTCACGTTGCTGGTAATCGACCCCGCCCCCATGTGGCTGCAATAGCCGAGAATGCTGTCACCGACGTAGTTGTAGTGCGGCGTCTGTACATGGTCGAAAAGAATCACGTTCTTCAGCTCCACAGAGTTGCCGACCACGCAGTCTGCCCCTACCAGCGCACTGCCGCGGATGAACGCGCAATGCCGCACTTCCGTCCGCGCGCCGATGATGCAGGGCGCACCCAGATACGCCGTCGGCGCAACCGTCGCGGTTTTGTGCACCCAGACATGCTCGCTGACTTCGGTGTATTCCGCCGGGTCAAGCGCCGCGCCGATGCGCAGGATTTCCGCCTTGATGCCCGCAAGCGCCTCCCACGGATAGGTAAACTGCCGCAGGTAATCCGCCGCCAATGTGTGGTTAAGGTCGTAAAGCTGTTCGATTGTCAGCATAATCTGCCTCCTATTTATTATGTTGATTGCTTTTTCGCCCTGCGCCGCCGAATCAGCCAGAGCATGAACATCGCCAGCAGCAGCCCCGCCAGCGCGCCCGATGAATCCAGCAGCACATCCTGCCACTTGCCCGTGCGCCCGGCAACGAAAAGCTGATGGATTTCGTCCGTCGCGGCATAGAGCGTACATCCCGCCCATGACAGCCAGTGCCAGCGGGCGCGGTAGCTGTCCAGCAGCAGCGTCAGCAGCATTCCCAAGAGCGTGTACTCCAAGAAATGCGCCGTTTTCCGCACGGCAAAATCCACCTGTGCATACAGCTTCCAGTACGCCTGCCCCGTCAGTCCCTGCCGCTGCGCCAGAGAATCCGTAATTGGGCGGGCAATTTTATCGCTGATGCTGCCGGACTGCGTGCCTTCCTGTGCCGAGAAGCCGAACATCACCAGCAGCAGGGTCAGCGTAATCAGCCAGAGGATAGCACGATAAAGGTGTATTTTCCAGTTCAAGGTTGCTTTCCCTTCCTGCGGCGAAAGTTACGCCACGATTGTTTTATTTCGCGCTCCACCGCGTCAATTCCTGCCACGTTGCATGGATTTCACGAAAAAAGGGCTGCCCGTTGCAGACAGTCCTTTTGTTGGATTATCTCACGCGCTCGCAGTACACCGCCACGCGTTTTGTGCCGCTAATGGTGCAGGTCACAAGCGTCAGGTCATAGCCGGAATGGGCAATTTCGTTCGCATCGTTGGGCGAAATCGTGTTTTTCTCCCGCACAACGTAGCGGAAAACGTTATTCTCCATGTCCGTGAAGGTAACGGTTGCGTCCAGCGCCAAGCTGCTCAGCTTGCCAAAGTGGTAGGTGTGCGCAATAATAGCGAGGTTGTCCGCGTAGGCGCTGCCGGAATAGCGGCACGGCGACACGCTCAGGTTCTCGTACGACCAGTTGCGCTGCACCGGCACTTTCAGCCCCAGCGACGGAATGGACAGCGTGCCGATATATTCGTGCCCATTGACCTTCTCGCCCGGCATTTCGATTCCCGGCACACGCTCGTAGAGCTTGCCCGTCGGCGCGGGCGTGGATGTCGACGTAGGTTCGGGGGACGGTGTCGGTTCAGGCGTTTCGGTCGGTTCAGGCGTTTCCGTCGGCATGGGCGTTTCGGTGATTTCCGGCGTGCTCGTCGGCTTCGGCGGCTTCGTCGCCGTCCCTGCCGTCGGCGCGTTTGTCGGCTTCGGCGGATTCGTCGCAGGATTCGCCGTTAGCGCGTTTGTCGGTTTCGGCGGATTCGTCGCAGGATTCGCCGTTGGCACGCTCGTCGGCTTCGGCGGATTCGTCGCAGGATTCGCCGTTAGCGCGCTCGTCGGTTTCGGCGGATTCGTCGCAGGATTCATCGTTGCGGGCGCACTCGTCACAGGGGTGTTCGTGGCTGTTACGTCATCACGCGGAATGTCGGTCGTCAGTGCGTCAGTTACGGAGGGCGTGGATGCTGCCGGGGTATCCGCCGTAGTGGCATCCGCCGTCGGCGCGTCGGTTATCGGCGCATCCGTCGCGGGTGCGTCCGTCGGCATCATCGTCGCGGTGACTACGGGCGGTGCAGCGGTTTGCTGCGATTCCATCTGCCGCTGAATGCGAATCTGCTCCAGCGCCATCAGCGCATCATCCGACTCCTGCTGCGCGCGGCTGGCATCCCACTGGTTGTAGCCCACCAGCGCCAGTGCCGCCAAAATCAGCACCAGCCCCAGCGCCATCAGCAAATTGCCCTTACGGTTCTTCATGCTCTTGGCTCCATTTCCGGTGCAGAATCCAGCCAATAACGAACAGAATCATGCCCGCACCCGCCAGAATCGGCACCGGCCACCACAATTGTCCCGTTTCGGGAATCGGTGCGGTCGGGGTCGGTGTGACCGTGCGGCGGTTGGTAATTACATACACGCCGTTTTCGATGGAATATTCCGGCTCATAGTACACATCAGCCCCCAGAACCTCGTTGAGGGTGTACACATGGTCAGCCGGCAAATCCTTGAAGATATGATGCCAGTTGTTTTCGCTGTTCAGAATCACCGTGTCGATATGCTGACCGTCCTGCATCAGATGAATTTCAATCTGCACAGGGCGATATGTGCCGCGGTTGTCGTCGTCCCACACCTTGACGCACTCAAGGTCAATCAGCGCGGGCGAGCGCTCCAGCTTGATGGTGGAGAGGACGTCATACTGCCACTCGTCGTCCACATTGCGCGTCGGCACAGAGGTCAGGAAGGATTGGAAGCTGTACGCCCAGCCGCCGATGATGACCGGCGTGCCAGAAACAAGGTACAGACCGGGGTTGAGTCCCGCGAAGGCAACTCGACCGTTTTCATCCGTCGTGCCGGTGAAATCAGGCGTTTCGGACGCGGTGAGGGCTTTCATCGCTTCGGACGCGGCTGCCCAGTCCGCCGCGTTCTTCAGCGCGTTAATGTCGATATTCAGGGTGCTGTACGGGCTGCGCAGGGCGAACCGAGCGTCCGCATCCATGTCCGCCACCTGATACAGCTGGAAGGTCACGCCGGGCAGGTGCGCATCATCCTCGTTGTCATCCGCCTGAATGGCGAACGTCAAGGGGTGCGTCAAATCCACCCGTTCAAAGGCAAGCGCGCAGGGCGCAAGCAGAAGGCAGCACAATGCTGTCAGCAGGACAAGCGCCAGCAGGCGCGAGGGTTTGCGGCTCATCACGACCGCTCAGCTCCTTTCCGCTTCTTGTGTTTCGGGCTGGTCGTTACCAGCATGAGAATGAGGAGAATCAGCAGCATCGGCGCGGCGACAATCGGCGCGACGATGTAGGGGTCAATCACGAGTGCGTCCGCGGAGATGCGCACTGATAGCTGCGCAAGCGACGTTTCGACCCGGTGTCCGCGGACAAGCAGCCGGTGCGAGTTAATGCCGTAGGGCGTGCAAGTGACAAGCGTACACAAATCCATGCCGTCATAGATTTGCAGCGCGCTGACGTCATGCGGCTCGACAATGAGAATTTGGTCGATTTCGTAAGTCAGCACCTTGTCCAGCACGCGGAGGGTGAAGGTATCGCCGTAGGTGAGCTGGTCAAGGTTGGTAAAGAGCTTGGCGGAGGGCAGCCCTCGATGCGCCGAGAAGGCGGAATGCGTCCCCGGTTCGCCGGTCGGCAGGCTTGTACCCTCAATGTGACCGACGGCGACCTGAAGCACGTTGGCGTTCGTCGAGTGATACAGCGGCAGCGTCACGGCAATCTGCGGAATCTCAATCACCCCGATGATGCCCGAACCGCCGACATTCATCACCGCGTCGTACTCCTCGCGCTCCTCGTCGGTCATGATCAAGCGATCAACGGTGGACTGTGCGCGGAGTTTTTCGTTATAAGCGTTTGCCGCCGCCCAATCCGCTTCGTAATCCTTCTTGGACTCCTGCTCCACCACCGTGTTGTAGGTGGCTACGGCACGCGACTGGTGGAAGGAATTGTAGAAATCCGACACGGACGGGTACAGAAGGAGCGCCAGACCCACAAACAGCACCACAAACAGCAAAATGGTTGTCATATTGCGCTTCATGAGCCGCCTCCTTTCTGCAAACATGCTTCATTTTCCCATTTGGGAATGCCGGGCGGCGGCATTGCGCGCACCGCCCGGCAGGGGTTTCATCAGAACATGGGGATGTTCAACGAATTGCGGGAGAGAAATTAGATTTCGTCCGCTTCGGCCTTGCGGCGAACGATGAGGATGAGCGCCGCGCCCACGAACATCATGCCGCCCAGCACGTAGAAGATGGTCGTGCCGATGCCGCCGGTCTCAGGCAGGGTCGCGCCGGACTTGTTGACGAGCTTGTTGTTCATCGTAGAAGCCGCCGTGAGTTCCATAGCTGCACTTGCACCGCCAGCAGCTTCCTTGTGGTCTGCCGAAATCGTGATGGTGACAGGATCCAGCGGATTATAGGTAGCAGGAACCGTGGTTTCCTTCAGCGTGTATGTGCCGTGATCCAGACCGATGATGTTGAACGTACCATTGGCTTCCGTAATCATTTCATTGTTTGCGACATCCGTATAGGTATCATTCGGCTTCGTGGTGCCTGCGACAACGTAATTGCCATCGGCATCCTTCCACAGCGGAACAACACGATCATTTTGGTCATAAAGCGTGAAGCCAGCGCCAGCCAGTTCTTTGCCTGCTTCAGCCGTGTTCGCATACTTCGTGTTGTTCACAACATAGGTGAAGAGCCACACATGGTCTTCCGGCGTTTTACCCATGCCATCAGCATTGGGGTTGTTGGAGTATTCCAAATCGACGCTGTTCTTGTTGTTCGTGCTGGTTGCGCTCGCGTTGAAGACCTGCGCTTCTTCGTTCAGATACGCCGTGTAAACAACCTCAACCGTAATCTTGTCCGTAACAAGGATGCTGGTGTTTTCTTTCATCACCTTCTTCAGGTCTTCGATTGTGAGCGTCCAAGACGGCTTATCCTGATTTTCACCAACCTTGCCTGCGCCCTTCTGACCAGGCGTTGCAGTGCAAACATAATCGGTAGCTTTCAGTGCGATGCCGTTCACCTTCACAGAATCAATCTGAACGAAGGTAATGCCCTTGGACATGGTGTCGTTGAATACCAGCTTGTACGTCGGATAGTCATTATAATCTGCGTTGACCGGAATGGTTGCGACCAGACGGAACTTGAAGTTTTCAAACAGCGCGTGGTCGGCACTCTCGCCCCAGCCTTCCGGATTCACTTCTCCGCCGTTCTTTTCGGCATCAGCAACTTCGTCCTGTACCTGCTTGTCCACAGAGGGCTTTTCAGACTTTGCAGTCGCAACGATGTCCTGATCCAGCACCTTTACAATCAGCAGCGTGGCAGCGCCGTCCTTGCCTTCCAGCTTTGCCTGATTGTCCCGCACAAGGTAATAGCCAGGGGTCAGTTTCTGGCTCTTGCCGGGGGCTGCTTTGGTGGAAGAGAACGTATCAACCGGAGCGGATTCAGCGTTCCAGTACTTCGTGATTTCAGCCAGCTTTTCCTGATTCGTGCCCGAAACAGTTTTCAGAGCCTCCAGAACTGCGTCCGGCACAGGATCACCAGTCGTGACCGCAGCAGTGTCGTTCTTGGCGTTTGCGCCCCACTTGACGCTCGTCAGCACTTTCGCACCAGATTCATCTGCTACAACATCAGCAGTGAAAATCTGGTATACCTGGTATTCGTGATCCACATCGTCCTTCGGATTCACCGTAATCGTAAAACCGGTAGCAGTCGGCGTATCGCCTTCCGTCACTTCAGAAGCGCCCGCGACAGTGACCATGCTCAGCACGAGCATCATGGCCAGCAGAATTGCCCAAAACTTTTTCATGGTTTTCTCCTTTTCGTTGTCGTTTTTCATTCATTGGGAAACGTTTTGCGGGGATTACCGGGGTTGCCTACGTCGGGAGGTCTCCTGACGTATAGCTGCTATGCTTTTTTCATTCCTCCTCCCGTCGTTTTCTTCCCCATGTTTATACAAGGGCTTTCGCCCGCGTATACGGATTGAGCTGCCCCGGAAGGGGGCTGCCGACTGCTCAGCAGCCTTCCCTCCGGCGTTTGATTTCCTGCCCCAGCAGCAATGCCGCCGCTGCCATCAGCAGCAGACCGCCCGCCGTGTACGGCAGTGTGCCGATGCCGCCCGTCTCGGGCAGCGTGTAAGTAATGGGTGTGTTCGTAATCTGGAAGACGCGGTTTTCGCTGTTCGCGGGAATCGGCGCGGTGTTCGTGGCGTTCGTGTCGTCCGTCACCAGCTGCCAGCCGCTGCCCACCGGGGTCTGCTCTTTGGCGTAGTAGCGGTAGAGGTTGCCCTCCGCGTCATACGCCGGGAGATTGTACCACTTGTAGCCCCACCAGATGTTCTTGCTGCCTTCCGGCGCGGTGTATTCAACCACTTCGCCAAACTGCCAGCCATCCAGATTCTTCGCGACGACCTTCCCCGCTTCCGCGTCCCAGCCAAGGGTAACGGTCGCGATGATCTTGTCGCCGTCCGCCGCCGCTTCCGCGGTGGTCTGCTTGAGCGTCAGCGTGATGTCCGGGAGGTTCGCGGGATTCAGCGTGAACTGATTGTCCAGCGACGTCCAGACCTTGCGGGCGCTGACGTCGGTCAGGGTGTTGGTGACGGTAAGTGTCTTGACGTTCAGGTTGATATCCGGCTGTTCGCCGTTCGTCGGGGCAGAAGCCGAATGGACTTCGTTGCCTTCCGCGTCCACTTCCTTGACGTAGTAGTACCATTCGCCGCTTGCGCCTGTATCCTTGTCGAACCAGTAGCGCGGCAGGCGGGTCAGCGTCAGCGTTGCGGCGTCGGTCGGCGTATTCGTGCCGACCGTCAGCTTCACGGTGCCATCCGGCAAGAGCGTCGCGTCCATGTTCGCTTCCAGCGCGCCCAGCAAGGGCGTGTAGCGTTCGTGTTGGGAAAGACCAGCGCCGTCACGCTTTTCGCGCCAGATTTGCAGGTACACGACGGTATTGCGGACATTCAGCGGCAGTTCACTCGCGCTGCCTGCGGGGAAATACGCCTGCTTGAACTGTTTGGTGATTTTCAGCTTCGTCGGCGTGTTGGTAATTGTGCCGATTTCGTTGAAGCCCAGCTCCAGCTTGCCGTCCGGCAGGTTGTTCAGGTAGCCCGCCAGCTCCACTTCGCGGATGATGAAGGACGCACTGCCGTAGCCCGGCAGATTCCGGATGGTCACGCGCCACGGTTCATCCGCCTTCGCCAGCCCCGACACATGCAGGTAGGGCGCGCCGTTAATCTGCACCAGCTCCGCCGTGAGCGAACTCGGCGTGCAGATAACGTTCTTCAGGCTGAAGTAGCTCTTTTCCAGCAGGTTTTCCGTTTTCCACTGCGTGGAGTAGACTTCCTGATACTTCATCATGACTTCAAGGTAGATGTCCTGCATCATGCCCTCTTCGCCGAACGTGTCCGCGTCCGCCCATTGCTTGACAATGCTGATGGCTTTCGGTACGTTGGTGATGGTCACGTCGCTTTCCGTCGTGTCTTTGAACATGAGGTACAGGAACGACCCGACGATTTCGCCGCCTTCGGAGGTAATCACCGGCGTGTAGCGGTCCAGCGTGTCGTTGCCGACGCTCGTGTTTTCGAGGATGTAATAGCGGTACTTGCGCAGGCTGCCGTCGGGATTGAGGGTCGTGTCGTACAACGGCAGGTTGTCGATGGTCAGCTTCCAGCCGTTTTCCGCCGACAGGACGTAATTCTGGTGGAAGGGGTCATAGCACCAGTCGTAGTGCACCACGCCGTCCGAATCCGTCCAGTTTTCGCCCCAGACGTTGCGGAAGAGCGCAATCGACACGTTCTGGATGCCCAGCGGGTTCTGCGCGCCGTCGTACTCCACTTCTTCCGCCCACTGCTTCACAATGTTGAGCTTGCCGGTCTGCACGTTGGTGATGGTCGCGCTGGTGTCGATGATGGTGTACAGCGTTCCGCCGTCCGTGTTCGCCTCAGCCGAATCCTTCTCCGCCTCGTCAACACGGAAACCGTCCTCCGCCTTCAACTTCACACTGATGGGTGCTTTCGTCTTGGAGTCAAGTTCAAAGACATCTTCCGGTCCAGTAATCCAGCTCGTGTAGCTGTAAATCGGCGTGTACTTCGCTCCGTCCGCAATCACTTCGACCAGCTCGTAGGTGCATACGGTCGGTTTCTCCGCCTTGTCACCTGCTGCGATTGTGCCATCCGTGTTGTACTCTACTCTGTACAGCAGCAGCGATTCTGTCGTTTTCCAGCCATTCTCCGCCGTCAGCGTGATGGATTCTTGGTACTTTTCGTCTTCCATGCGGGTGCTGACCCATTCCGTGCCGTTCCAGACGTGCAGCGTCGGAATCAGCTTTACGGTAACAGACGTGGGAGTTTCCTTGATGCTGCTGTCCCACAGCTTCGTCAGTTGAATGCTAACTTTACCCTGTTCGTACAGCGGCAGGTTCTTCGCGTGGATGTTCGCCGTTCCGCCGTCCGCAGGCAGTTCTACCTTGCCCCACTCATGGCCGTTCGTCGTTTCCTGCACGTCGCCGCTGAAGATGACCTGATAGCTATAGCCGTGGTAATTGCCGTATTCTTCCCACGCTTCGGCGATGCTGTATTGGTAGGGCATCTTCACCGCTTCGCCCGCCTCGTTGACCGTGAAGTAGTACTTCGGCAGGTTGGTGAACACCCACTCCGGCGCTTCCTCGCCCTTCAGGCTCTGCGTGGCGTAGAAGTACTGCGTCTGCTGCGCATCCACAATCTCCTTGCCGTCCGCGTCGTAGCCGACAACCGGCGTCTGAATCAGGCAGAAGGTCAGCTCGTCGCGGTCGATGAAGCGCGCCCAAGTCTTGTCCACCTTGACGTTGAACCGCTCGACGTAGTAGTTCTTTTCGGTCACTTCCGGGAGCGTGTCCGTCAGCGGCTGGCGGTAAATTTCCTTGATATCAGTCAGTACCGCGTCTGTGAAGTAGTCGCTCGGCTGCTTCGGGAAGTCCGCAGGCAGATGCTGCGTGCCGAAGTAGCCGTCAATCACCGCTTCCGACACCTCGTAGGTGTACGCCCACGCGGATTTCACCGTGCCGTCGGCGTTGTATTGCGCATAAACCGACTGCGTTTCGTTCCATTCTGCCCAAAGCGCCGTATACGTTGCTGTGGTGTCCAGCTCGATCGTCTTTGCGGTGGGCGTTTCCGCTGTCCAGCCCGTATCCGGGGCATAGACATGGCGGGTGCGCGTCACGGTAATCTGCGCCTTCGTGCCTTCCGGCGTGGGCTTGTCCGCGGGATTGCCGGAAGCGTCCAGCCACTGCTTCGCCACGTTGAAGCGGTACAGACCTTCCTTCTCGCTCGTCAGCTTGTTGTTCGTCACGGTGACGGTGGTGCTGGTGTTCGCATCGCCCTCCGTCGTCACGAAACCGTCCGCCGGGCTATAGCTGACGCTGAACGGGAGGGTGGCTTCGTTTTGGTACTTAACCTCCTCCACCTTGTAGCGGTAGCTTTGCCTGATGGGCTGATTCTGCTCGTCGAAGCCCGTCACAGCGTACTTCGGGAAAGTGCCGAACACGACCTTGCTTGTGTTCAGGCTGCTGATGCTCATGACCCTCGTGACCGCTTGGAAGCTGTCGTCCGCGACCCACGCGCCGTTCTCCTGCTTTTCGCGGGTCAGGCGGAAGGTCAGCGTATCCTGCATGTTTTCAGGCTTCGCGCCTTCACCCCAGCGCTTCTCGGCTTCGATGGTCAGCTTCGCAATCTCGTAGTTCCGCAGCGTCGCCGTGCCGCGTGCATTCTCCGCGTCTGCCTTCGGATTGGCGGGATTCCCGTCCGTGAAGTACTCGCTCGGGTGCTGCGGGAGACCGCTGTATGCCAGCTGGCAGTAGAAGCCGCTCGGCACGTTCAGTTCCCGGAGGCTGTAGGTGTAGGCGCGGGCGTTTTGGACAACGCCGTTTTCCATGGCGACCGTGTAGGTTTCCAGCCCCTCGAACTTGGCGCTCCATTTGTTCGCTTCTGCCAGCGTGACCGTGTCGCGGCGTTCCGTGCTTCCCTTCGTCCACGCGCCGTTGACGTAATCCCAGCGCGTCTTGTAGAGCGCGACCTGCACTCCGCCAAATTCCTCGGTAATCGTGTGCTTTGTGCCATCCGGCGCGTACCATTCCTTGGACAAGTCGATGCTGATTTCGCCGTACTTGTCCTCCGGGCGGTAGACGTTGGTCAGCGTCGCCGTGACCGTGCCGGTGGTTTTGCTGGCGTTCGGGTCGATGGTGTAGGTGATACCGGATGTGGTGTAGCTCGGCACTTTGCCCTCGACGATGTAGTAAACGTAGTAGAGCTTGTTGCCGTTCGCGTCCGCGCCGGTGGATTCCAGCTGCGACCACTTGGTGCGCCAGCCGTTCGCCGCCGTCAGCGTAGCCTCGCGGCCACCGTAGGCGTCGTCCGGGTGCTGGCGGATTTTCGCCCATTGGGCGTCGGTGAACTGCGTGACCTGCGTCGGCACTTCGTCAACCGGTGTGCCTTCCGGGGTCATCGTGATGCTCACGCTGTCATCATACCCATAGTCTGCCGACCATTGATTATTCCAGCTTTGCCACCACTGTACACTGAAAGTTACCTTTTTCTGATACGCCATCGTTGTAGTGTAAACGAACTGTTTCTTCGACGTATCCTGCGGCTGCAAAACGATTTGTTTTCCGTCTACGCGAGCCACAATACGCCCGGTGTCACCAAGTCCGTTACCTGACAGGTTCAGCGTTACCGTAACCTCCTGATTTTCCGGGAACTGCCGTGCAATCGTCGCGCTGCTGTTACCCTTCATTTCCGCCGACAGGATGCATTGCGGATTCTGCGTTGCGCCCGTGTTCAGCACGTCGGTGTACTGTTCCTGCGTCAGCACATAGCGGCGAAGCATCACGAGGACGCTGGCAGGGCGCGCATTCTCATGGGCGTCGTCGCCAGCCCAGTTCTTCTGCACCTCCATGTCGTGGCGATCCTTGCTGTTCTTCACCTGAATGTTGATGCTCGCAGAGCCGTTGACGGTGTGTGGGCCATCCACCACGCCTTTGATGCCGGAAGCAGTCATGAGCTCCTGCAGCCGACTCTTTGAAATCGTGCCGAAGTTGCCATTGTTGAGACCGTCCGGGTATCTCGCCGGATGTGCTTCGGTATCGTCCGCTCTCGGAACGATGTGGAAGACGACCAGCGGGCGATCCTCCAGCACGAGGTGGTACGGTTCAACTGCATCCGTTTCCGCCAGCATGTACGCGACGTTCGGGTCGAGCGGACGCTGGTTCAGCTTCTCCGAATTGTATTGGTAAGTAATCATACCGTTTTGATCCGTGTAGACCTTACCATTTTCGCCGCCAACCGCCTCGAACTTGTTGGTTGCCGTGTTCCATGCGTAGAGGGTGAACTCCGTCCCCGGCAGCAGCAGCGAGGTGTTCGCGCTGTCCACCTTGCGGATGACCAGATTGTTGTGGATGTAGCCGCCGCCCTGACTGAAGTAGTCGTTATTGCTGTTGTTCAGTTCGGTACTTGAGCTGTCTTTTCCTTCAAGGTTTGCGTGGTTTCTCAACGCCGGACTGATGCCCTTGTGGTTCACGTCGTTGAAGTTGTACTCGTTCGTCACCTCAGGCGGCAGCAGAATGTTCTCCTGCGCCGTGTATTCCAGAATCAGCGCCTTGCCGTCCGGAACGGTGACAGTTATGTTCAGCTTACGCGTGTTTACCGTCGATCCGCTAAAGCTCGGCGTTCCCTGCGCAGGATACTGGTAGGTTTTATTCCCTTCCTCCGTTTCCGTGAACTCCATCTTCCAGAGATACTTCTCTATCTCTGCGCCGCGCACCAAATGTCCCTTGCCGTTTTCATCAACGTTCAGAATCGGATTGCCGTTTTCATCCTTCAGCGCCTCGTAGAGCCTGAAGGAGCCTTCATCCAGCGTGACGTCTCGCAGATAGATATAATTATTTGGCCAGTTATTGCACCAACCAACAACGTCATACGACAGCGTATCCGTCAGCGTGAGGGTGCTGGAGCTTGGGCTTAGCTCCGCGCCGGCCTGGTTGATGTCGATGGTGTAGGTGATTCGCGCCTGCTGGTCGCCGCCCTTGACGCTGTAGCCCTTTTGGACGTTGATCGGCTTGACCTTCTCTTCCTCGTAGATCAGCTCGGTCTTCTGCTCCTTGTGATAGAGCGCAGCGTCGTATCTCACGTCCAGCTGGTTGTTCAGCACGCCCAGCTCCAAACTGCCGTTCACCGCGTTTGCCAGGAAGTCGTCGGCAATCTTGCAGTGAACCTTGACGGTCATATCCGCCTTGCCGTTGAGGATCGTTTCCGAACCGCCGGTATTCTCATTCGGCTTCATGGAGATGTTGATTCTCTGCTGCTGCTGTGCGCCTTCGCCCACCGTCGTCAAATCAGCCTTGATGGAAATGCGCTGCTCGCTCCACTCGTTGCTGACCTCATAGCCATTCGGAATCGTACCGGCATTGTCCAGCTTCTTATTGACAACGGTCATCTTCGTGCTGTCCGTTTCGCTAAGAATCAACCTCGATCTGCCGTATTCGATGTAATCCACCACAATGTGCGGCGGGAGCGTTTCGGTCAGGGTGATTTCGTCGTGCGCCACGCCATCATTGCGCAGGAGGATGGTCCAGTACAGCTCGTTCTCATGGATGATCTGTCCGTTCAAATCACCAACGCCATGGTTGCCGAATTTCTTCTCCACCAGGTCGTTCGGGGCGGCCTTGTACCACGCGTCTCCGTTTTTGCCCGCGTTAACAGCCGTGTTCTTGAAGTCAACCCCGCCAGTGCGGGACTTTTCCAGATAGATGGTCGTCTGGTACGGGAGCGTAACGCTTGTCGTCGCGTTCACATCCGTATTGGCGTCGTTCAGCACAACGCCTTCGCCCGTCGTTTCAAACCGGAAACCATAGTAGTAGCCTTCCGTCAGCGTCGTTTCCGCAGACACCACCATCGTGCCTTCATTTTTGCCCTGACTGTCGCAGGTCAGCAGCGTAATGGTGTACGGCACATTCTGCGCATCATGCTTTTTCACAACATCGAGGTCTTTGATGGCGTTGAGCAATGTCTGCGCCTGAGCCGCCGTCATGTAGTGCTGCATGATTTCTGTTCCGTTTTTCCATTCCACCTTCTTGTCAAGCGTATCGCCGAAGTTCAGCTTATACTGAACATCCTTCGTCGCCGGGAAGGTGTACGTCGCGTTCCACGCTACCGGATACAGACCATCGGTGTATTCGCCGTTCTTCGTCGGATCCGCCGACATACTCGCGTCAACCGACTTCACCACATTGTAACGCGTGTCCTGCCCTACGTGTGCGGTGCTTGTCTTTTGTTCGCCGTCGAATTCCGCCGTGTTCGTAACCTGTTGATTCTGCGCGGTTGCTTCCACCGGCGTTTTGTATTGGATTACGATCTTAGCTGTGGTGTCCTTGAATTTCAGCTGCGGTTTGCCGTCCACGCCGGGTTCCACGGTGAAGTAATCCGTGTAGTTTTCAGCGGTGAGGAGCGTGTTATTCGCCTTGATTTGCGACACGTAGCCCTTGCCGTCCGTCTTCGAGAAGAGCAGATTGCCGTTTTCATCCACAATCTGGTCGAACATCGTGTCCGCCAGCGTCTTATCCTTGATATTGAAACGGTTTTCGTTGACGGTGAGCGTCCACTGAATGCAACCCTCATTGGTGTTGTACCAGCTGCTCTTTTGCAGCTTTTTAATCTGAACGTCAGCAGGGTTGCTGTTAGAGGAATTTTGGGAATGATCCCACTTTCCGCCACTCTGGGCAATGAAAGTATTTGTCAGCTGATCGTATTCACCGGTCATTCCGTCCTTGTCGAATGTGTATTCATACTTGATTTCGTATGTTTCATTTGCCGAAAGCGGCGGCAGCACATAGTCCGTCGTCATGGTATGGACCTTGCCGCTTTCGTCTGTCGTGTTCGCATAAACGTAATGAATGTGCGTTCCCGTCGTACCGCAGGCGCATGTACCGTCCGTCTTGATTTCTGTCGAAGCAGAGTCAACAGCGGGCACCTGACTCAAGTTAGCGTTTGTTTTAACCTCCGTGACGGTCATGTTTGTCAGGGCAATTTGCTTATTCACCGCCGTCATGACGTCTCGAGCAGTCGCGTTCTTGCCGTTCGTGCCCTTTGTGGATTCGATTTTGACGGTATACTCAATCGTTCCTTTTTCCCAGTTGACATTAGCCCCGCTTTTCCAAGTTTTCAAATCGCTGAGGAGGGAGTTGTTGCCCCTGTCGATGTCCTCCCACTTCACGGTAGTCGATGCGCCACCGAACTTGATGGTCAAGTCGTCGTTGCCCAGATCCTTAACATCGTCCTTGCGGATTTCGGCGCTCATCTTCATGGTGCCGGTTCGGTCGTCATGGCTGGGGTGTTTCCGGACAAAGTCCATATACTCGTCGGTGAACCACATTTCAACGTTATTCGTTTCGGGATTGTACTGGAACTTAAACGCCGGCTTTTCATTGCTGAATTTGGCGTCCGTGCCCGACCAGACAGAAGTGCTGTCCGTTTTGATATGCGTATTCTCTGCCGGAATAATAATCTTGTTGCCTTCGCCATGGCGCAGAATAGCTTCATCCGAAATCTTGAAGTCCGCCGCGAAGCTATAGTTGTACGCATTGGCATTTTCCGGAAGTATGATGTTCGATACCGTAATATTGGTAATCTGCATGCCGCTCTCGCTGACGGCAGGCGGTTCGTTCGCCATCATTAGGAAGCCCGGGTCGAGTTCAAGCGACGGCATCATCATGTCGTCCGGCTTCGCGGCATCAGCGTCCATCGACGGAATCACCGTAAGCGCAGGTGTCGGGGACGGCTCGTCCATCGGGGCAGCAGTTTCGGTGGCGTTTTCCGTCGGCGCAGGCGTTACAGTCGGCGCAAGCGTCGGTTCCTCCGTAGGCGCAGGCGTTGCTGTGGGCGCAGCCGTCGGCTCATCCGTCGCTTCGGGGGCTGCAGTCGGCTCAGCTGTCGCTTCGGGGGCTGCCGTCGGCTCAGCTGTCGCTTCGGGCGCTGCCGTCGGCTCAGCCGTCACTTCGGGGGCTGCCGTCGGCTCAGCCGTCACTTCGGGAGCTGTCGTCGGCTCAGCCGTCACTTCGGGAGCTGCCGTCGGCTCAGCTGTCACTTCGGGGGCTGCC
>OGYC01001360.1_pt1 | contig 21013 bp, 25 predicted proteins | sample 1576461 | NCBI WGS metagenome assembly OGYC01 (sample SAMEA3541569, study PRJEB24748) | human gut metagenome | biome: human gut; feature: human-associated habitat; material: faeces | place: China | collected 2012 | reverse complement strand
TTGTGTCCCGCCTGGGCTTTGCCATCTCCCGCCGTCAGGCGCGTCAGCTGGTCAACCACGGTCACTTCACCGTCAATGGCAGCCGTGTCAACATCCCCAGCTACCTGGTCAAGGTCGGCGATGTTGTGGCTGTCAGCGAGAAGAGTGCTTCCAACAACTTCTTCAAGAAGCTGAAGGAGGACGACTCCTTTGTTGCTGCTCCCAAGTGGCTGGATCGTGATAAGAACACCCTCCAGGGCAAGGTTGTTGCGATGCCTACCAAGGCCGATATCGACTTCGATATTGCAGTGCACCTCATCGTCGAGTTGTACTCCAAGTAATAATCTCCCCCCTGATTGTCCGCTATACTGCTATGTGGGGAGTTTTCTCCCCACGCTACTAAGGAGGGTTTTGATTCATGGTAGAAATTGAAAAGCCCCGTATCACCTGTCTTGATGCCCCGGAGGACCCCTCTTACGGCAAGTATGTAGTGGAGCCTCTGGAGCGCGGTTACGGCATGACTTTGGGCAACTCCCTGCGCCGCATTCTGCTGAGCAGTCTGCCAGGCTATGCTGCAACTTCTGTGAAGATTCAGGGCGTGCAGCACGAGTTCTCCACCATCCCCGGTGTCAAGGAGGATGTGACGGAGATCGTGCTCAACATCAAGAGCCTGATCACGCGACTGCACAATGCCGACGGTATCAAGACCGTTTACATTGAAGCAGTCGGCCCCTGCGAGGTCACGGCGGGCGACATCAAGTGCGACAGCGAGGTCGAGGTCCTCAATCCGGACCTGCACATCGCTACGCTGGATGCCGGTGCGACGCTCAACATGGAGCTGACGCTCTCCCACGGCCGCGGCTATGTGTCCGCCGACCGCAACAAGAGCGCGCAGACGGCCATCGGTGTCATCCCCGTCGACTCCATCTACACGCCCGTATACAAGGTCAACTATACGGTGGAAAACACCCGCGTGGGCAATATGACCGACTTCGATAAGCTGACGCTTGAGGTTTGGACCGATGGTACCATCACCCCGCGTGATGCCGTCTCTCTCGGCGCGAAGATCCTCTGCGATCACTTCTCCCTCTTCACCGACCTTTCCGATGCGATGGGCAGCCGCTCCACTGTCGTCGAGAAGGCGGAGGCGCAGCGCGACAAGGTGCTCGAGCTGACGATCGAAGAGCTGGATCTGAGCGTGCGCAGCTTCAACTGCCTCAAGCGCGCCAATATCAACACGGTCGAGGATCTGATCTCCAAGACCGAGGATGATATGATGAAGGTGAGAAACCTCGGCCGCAAGAGCCTCGAAGAGGTCATCAACAAGCTGGCAATGATGGGCCTGTCCCTGGCCAGCGAAGACAACAACTAATGACCGAACCCCTACGCCCACGCGTAGAACGACGGCCGACAACTTATCCTTACAAGGAGGAAAACCACTATGCCCGGAACTCGTAAGCTCGGTAAGACTACCGATCAGCGTATGGCGATGCTCCGTCAGCAGGTCACCGATTTCCTGGATAACGGCAAGATGGAGACCACGGTCACCCGCGCCAAGGAAATCAAGCCCGTGGCTGAGAAGATGATCACCCTCGGCAAGAAGGGCGATCTGGCAGCTTACCGTCAGGCGATGAGCTTCATCACCCGTGAAGACGTCTGCAAGAAGCTGTTCAAGGAGATCGCTCCCGGCTATGCTGAGCGCAACGGCGGTTATACCCGCATCGTTCGCACCGGCGTCCGCCGCGGCGACGCTGCCGAGACCGCGATGATCGAGCTGGTGTAAGCCAGTCCCATCGCAGCCTGAGCGCTGAATAAAGATAAAAAGCCCTTTTGTGTGGTAGATCGCGAAACCATACAAAAGGGCTTTTTACTGCGCCTGTGAGAATTTCAGAAGAGCGCATGACCTTGCGCGCGATGGCACATTCCAAAAGGGAGCAGATGCGCGCTGCCCCTGCATGATGAGGAACGCATTCGCATAGGCTCTACCAAAAGGATTTGGGGAGGATATGCCGATGCGTTTTCATTTTGACCGCAAACAGAAGAGGGAAGGGGAGGCGCGAAAGCCGACGCGCTTTCTGGTGCTCCGACGCAAGTGGCTGACGCTTGCGGCGGCGGGGCTTGCCGTGATCGCTGTGTTTGCCGCTGTCAACTACCCCGCGGCTGTCAGTGCGGCAGCTTCCACGCGCCAGCTGCCCATCTACTGCGTGCAGCGCGACCAGAAGGTGTGCTCTATTTCCTTCGACGCTGCGTGGGGCGCGGACAACACGCAGAAGATCCTTGACGTGCTGAAGGAATACGGTGTGACGTGCACGTTTTTCGTCGTGGGCAACTGGGCGGATCAATATCCGGAGCAGGCCAGGGCCATTGTTGAGAGCGGCAACGAGCTTGAAAACCACTCCAACGCGCACGACCACTTCAACTCGCTCTCTGCCGATGCGATCATCGCGGACGTGAACACCTGCAACGACAAGATCGAAGCACTGACCGGTATCCGGCCGACGCTCATCCGCTGTCCGTACGGCGAGTACGATGATCATGTGATCTCGGCCATCCGCTCGATGGGGATGGAGCCCATTCAGTGGGATGTGGATTCGCTCGACTGGAAGGGGATCTCGGCGAGTGAGATCACCAAACGCGTAACGAGCAAGGTGCAGAGCGGGTCCATTGTGCTCTTCCACAACGCGGGAGAGCACACGCCCGAGGCGCTGCCCGATATCCTCGACTATCTGCTTGCCGAGGGCTATGACATCGTGCCGATCTCAGAGATATTATTGAAATGCGAATGCACCATCGACCACACCGGACGCCAGTGCCCGGTGGGATAGAGCGGAGAAATGTCTCTGTCATAAAACCCCTTTCAAAGCGCAGTCCGATTGATGCAGCGTGTCGGATGAGCGCTGATCACAGCACACGGTTTGCGCTGCCAAAGCATTGAAAAGAGCCCCGGCCGATGCCCGCTTGGGTGTCGGCCGGAGCTTTTTTCAGGCATTCTGTCGCGCGCAGCGCCTCGATCTCCGTTTCGCCGGATTTACGGATGCCGGATACCCGCTCCGTATTCGGGAAAAGCCCCTGCTTATCGGAATAGCGGAGCGTGGAGACGGGGAAGGCGAACATTTCCGCAGCCGGTCCGATGGAATACATAAAAGTTCTCCGATATTTTTTGAAAAAATGCCTTGACTTAAAGTTGGGTTTAGGCTTTATCATCGACACAGCACAACAGAAAATCAGGCACAAGGAGTGTTTTACGATGGAAACGTTGAATATGACACAGGAATGGGACAAGGTGTTCCCGCAAAGCGACAAGGTCGACCATACGAAGGTGACCTTCCACAACCGCTACGGTATCACGCTGGCAGCGGACCTGTATGCCCCGAAGAACGCAGGGGGCAGGCTGCCCGCTATCGCCGTCAGCGGACCCTTTGGGGCGGTGAAGGAGCAGTCCTCCGGACTGTACGCACAGAAGATGGCGGAGTGTGGCTATCTGACGATCGCCTTTGACCCGTCCTTTACCGGTGAGAGCGGCGGACAGCCCCGGTACGTGGCATCCCCGGACATCAATACAGAGGATTTCTGCGCGGCGGTGGACTTCCTGTCCGTGCAGGAGAATGTAGATCCGGAGCGCATCGGGATCATCGGCATCTGCGGCTGGGGCGGCATGGCAGTGAACGCCGCCGCACAGGATACCCGCATCAAGGCGACCGCCGCCATGACCATGTACGACATGACCCGTGTGAATGCCAACGGCTATTTTGACAGTGAAAACAACGCCGATGCCCGCTATGCAAAAAAGCAGGCCATGAACGCCCAGCGCACTAAGGACTATTTCAGCGGCAGCTATGCTCTGGCTGGCGGCGTGGTGGATCCGCTGCCGGGGGACGCACCGCAGTTTGTCAAGGACTACTATGCCTATTACAAAACGCCGCGCGGCTATCATCCGCGCAGCCTGAACTCCAACGGCGGCTGGAACGTGACCTCTTCGCTGTCCTTTCTGAATATGCCGATCTTGCAGTACGCTTCCGAAATTCGCTCTGCCGTTCTGCTGGTGCATGGAGAAAAGGCGCACTCCCGCTATTTCAGCGAGGGTGTCTACGAAAAGCTCACCGGCGAGAACAAGGAGCTGCTCATCATTCCCGGCGCCAATCACACCGACCTCTATGACCGCATGGATGTGATCCCCTTCGACAAGCTGGATGCGTTCTTTCGGGATAATCTTGGATAAAGGGAGCCTGTTCTCTTCAGCACCGGATGGGACCCGTCAGTCCGGCAGACGGTTTGCATCGCCCCAAATGCAGAGTTGATCCAGCACAGCCATCAGCGATCTTCCCCGCTCGCTGAGGCGGTACTCCACCTTCGGCGGGATCTGGGGATACTCCTTGCGGACGATCAGGCGGTCGGCCTCCAGCTCCTTGAGATTGGTGCTGAGCGTTTTGTCGGAGACCGTCTTCAGGTAACGCTTCAGCTCATTGAAACGCACCGGCTCATAGGCCATCAGGCAGTACAGGATCACCATCTTGTGTTTTCCCGAGATCAGCGACAGGGAATAGGCAAATCCGGTGTCCTCAAAATTGGCATTTTCAATGTAGTTCTGTATCATAACACTTTCTCCAAGGATAGTACCTGTTTTTATAGACAGTACTTGAATTTTTGCATTTCACGGATATAATCATAAGCAGAACAGATCATTCGGTCAACCTATCTGTGAGGAGATGCTACCATGAGAACAAAGCTGAAGATCACCGAAGGGATTTTCCCCATGCCGGTGCTGATGATCGCAACGTATAATGAGGATGGCAGCGTGAATGTGATGAACGCCGCCTGGGGGACCATGCAGGAGCGGGGAACGGTCGCGCTGAATCTGAGCGAGTCGCACAAGACCGTGCAGAATATCAAGGCGCGCGGCGCCTTCACCGTCAGCATTGCCGATGCGGACCACATGGTGGAGGCCGACTATTTCGGCGTGGAGTCCGGGAATCAGGTGCCCGATAAGTTTGCCCGCAGCGGCCTGACGGTCAGCAGAGCGGAAACCGTGGACGCGCCGGTCATCAACGAATTTCCCCTTTGCCTGGAATGTAAGTTCATCGAATATCAGGACGGTGAATACGGCTGCGGCGTCATCGGTCAGGTCGTGAATGTCACGGCCGACGAGCGCGTGATGGCAGACGGCAAGGTCGATATGTCGCGGGTGAATGCCATCGCCTTCGATCCCTACACCCACGGCTATTACAAGGTCACCGAGCGTGTGGGCGAAGCCTTCAGGGACGGGCTGAAGCTGAAAAAATAATATATATGCCAATGAGGGCGCTTTCGCTTTGCGAAAGCGCCCTCATTGCAATGCAATTCCAAGCTATTTTCCGCTATGCAGCCAGCATTCGTCGCTGTGGGCATAGATGACGCCGATGGCCTGCAAATAGGCATAAATGATCGTGGAGCCCACGAAGGTCATGCCTCGCTTTTTCAGGTCCTTGGAGATGGCGTCGGACAGGGGGCCGGTGGTAACGGCAGGGTCATTTTCGTAGAGGATCTTGCCGTCTGTCCAGCCCCAGATGTACGCATCAAAGCTGCCGTATTCTTTCCGGATGCGCCGGAAGATGCGGCTGTTTTTGATGCTGGCGCGAATTTTCAGCCGGTTGCGGATGATCCCTTCGTCTGCCATCAACCGGGCGATCTTCTCTTCGCCGTAGGCACAGATCTTGTCTAAGTCGAAGCCGTCGTAGGCCTCCCGGAAATGCTGCCGCTTGTTCAGCACCGTCTCCCAGCTCAGCCCCGCCTGAAAGGATTCTAAAATCAGCAGCTCATACAGCGCATGGTCATCATGGCACGGAACGCCCCATTCATGGTCGTGATAACGGACATAAAGGGGATTTGCGAGATTGCACCATTTGCAGCGGGGGTGATTTGCAATGGCGTCGTTTTTTGGCTTTGTGGCGATCATAGCGTCCTCCCGGTCGATTTTGTAGCAGTATGGAGCAAGCGCGCCGCAGGGGAAGAAATCAATGCTGCCCCGCGTCCGGCATCCGTATCACAACATTTCCGGCATGGTCAACATCGCCGGCGGTGCGGATGGCCTGCTCCAGTTCAGACAGCGGAAATTCGTGGGTGATGATCTGTTCCAGCTCCCACCGGCCGCAGGACATGATCTCCTGCACATCCTGCACATCCTCCGGCAGATAACCGCCGGAGCCGATGATGCTCTGCTGGGCATAGGTCATGTGCAGCAGGTCGATATTTCGCGGCTTGTTGTTCACCGCAACGGAGACGAAGCGGCTCTCGATCTTCCCCAAGCGCAGAAAGTCCTCCAGAATACGTTCCGCACCGGCGGCATCCAGCCAGCAGTCGATATTTGCAGCAGAGCCGCTCAGGGACGGGGCCGTGCCGAAATAGGCGGCGGCTTTTACGCCGAAATCCTCCGCAGAGGGGTTGCAGACCGCAAAGCCCAATTTCTCCGCCAGCTTCAGGCGAAAATCGGAGCGGTCGCACACCATCACCCGATCCATGCCGAAGTGTTTGAACGCAACCGCCGCGGCAATGCCGATGGTCCCGCTGCCGAATACCACGGCGTTCTGTCCCGCGGTATACTGCCCCTGTCCGCAGGGGATCATCCCGCGGCGGGCGGCGCGGCAGCCGACGGTAAACGGCTCGATCAGGCAGGCAAGTCTGTCGGAAATGCGGTCATCCATCGCATACAGCGAGTGGTTCCGCCCGGCGTCGGGAATGAGAATGTATTCTGAAAAGCCGCCGATGGTCCCGGCACGCTTTGTATCGCCTTTGGCGTAGCGCGGATAGGGATACACCCGCTCGCCGACCGTAAAGTCGGTCACATCTTTGCCGACCTTCACCACGCGGGACACGGTTTCGTGCCCGAATTCGCCGCCTACCGTGACCTTGTGTCCGGTGTTGGGGCCGTGAAAGAACACGGCGACATCGGTGCCGCAGACGCTCGAATAGAGATTCTGCACCAGCACATCGTGATCTCCGACCTCCGGCAGCGGCAGCTCCCGCAGTTCGATTTGTTCCTGTCCTAAATAAATTCCTGCTTTCATGCTTCCTCCTGATGGGGCATGACGCACCGATGGATCACGGCGATGATATGCTCTTCCGGGTCGGAGCAGTCGCCCTTCAGCCATTCCGCGATGATCGCCATTAACCCGCGAATATAAAATGTCATCATATAAGGCCGGTCCTGCTCCGGCACGCCGAAGCGCTCAAGGATCGGCGTGAATACATGGCGGGACATCCGGTCATAGGCACTGTCCAGCCCGAGCACAGCGGCGTTTTCCGTCGCTGTGCGGAAAAGCCGCCGGTGCTCCCTGATATAGCGCAGATAGGGCACCAGATATTCCGGCGTGACGAGGTAAAGCTCTTCCAGCGGACAGGTATGCAGCTTTGTGACGAAGATTTCCGAATCGTGGGCCATATAGTCTTGAAAATGACGATTCATATGCTCCACGCTCTCGGCGAGCAGGTCGCCGATGGTTTCATAGTGGAGATAAAAGGTGGAGCGGTTGATGCCCGCCGCTTCGCAGATCTCCTTGACCGTGATATAGGCGAGATCCTTCTTTTCAAGAAGCGCCAGGAATGCCTCGTCCATCCTGACGGCGGTAGCAAAATATTTGCTCTCGGATCTATTCAAGGGATCCCACCTCCTTTCTCGAGCGTTTGCTGCGGAGCAGCATGGTAACGGCCGCAACGATCACAATGCCGTAGACAAAGCCGCCGGTGACGGCGTTCATCATTCTGCGGTAGTCCTCGCCGTTTTCGGAAAAGCGGGCGATCATGGCTGTTTGCAGGCCGAGGACCGACATCATGGCTGACACAAGGTTCAGCACCTTGGCAGCGGAGAGTATCGGGCTGCCGAGACGCCGGAATTTCACAAGGTTGATGACGGAAACCGCCATTGCGTAAAAGGTATAGAGCGCGGACAGGTAAATGATATACCCCGGATAGGAAAAGCCGGAGTTTGTCCGCACCATCAGCACGATCATCCCGCCCATGGGGATATTCAGCAAGAGTAGAAGCCATGCGGCCGTGCGATAGCAGCGGTATTCCCGGGCGGGGCTTCTGCGGCGGCAGCCGGCGATCAGATAGGCGCGCAGGCTGCCCAGCACCAGATAATAGACCACCATGGAGAGAAAGCAGACAGAGGTATAGCGGACTGCGGCAATGATACGGAAAGGAGAATATAGAAAATTGACTGCCGACCCCTGATAAATGCTGATGCTGCCCCGGAAAGCGAGGTCACTGAGGTACCGCCCGGTTATTTTGGATGCGGCGGCTTTCCGCATGAGCTCACTGCTTATGATAGCAGATTTTGCCCGCCTTGTCAGCCCCGGCAGTGCCGCAAGCAGTAGGACAAGGGAGTACGCCGACATACTGTAGATCAGGTAGGTCAGCGCATTTTCTTTGCAGTGCTGAACAAAAACTGCGATCAACGCTGCAAAGAACAGCATCGGAACGAAAACCAGCACCCATACCGGCGGATGCAGCAGCTTTTTCAAGCGATTCCTTGCCCGCACTATGCGTTACTGCTCGCTGATCTCTTTGGCCAGCTCCATGATCTCGAAGGCGTACTTCTGCTTGCCCTGCGCCAGCAGCTTTTTATAGATGGGATAGTTGCCGCCCATCCCCAGCAGTCCGACGATGCCGATGATGACGCCAAGGACAACCATGGCCGTTGTGCCGCTGCCGATGACCTTCATCGAAAGGCACATCCCCACGCCCGTCACCAGCGCTGCGAGGATGCCGAAGGTATAGGTGAAAACGGTGGCGGGGAGCTTGGCTTTGGCGTCCAGCTTGCGCAGGGCGACGACCTTGGAGGTGTCCTTGGGCGCGTATTCGTTGGCGAGCTGTTCTGCGTATATTTTATCGGTGTTCATGGCGTATTGCCTCCTTCATTTGATGCTTTCATGATACCGGGAGAGGAGGAGAAACGGAACAACACGAATGGCAGATCGTGTTGCGTTTTGGCGCATGAAGAATTCCGATTCGACATTTTCAAAGACCTGCCTGCCCAATGGGGAATGATGGCAAAAGCATTCTGACGCGATCAATGAAAGAGCGCAGCAGGATCCAAACCGATCCTACCGCGGCGAGAAAGAAAAACGCGAACGAAAACAGCTCCTACGGCTTATGCCGCAGGAGCTGTTGTGCTTTTTGAAGAAGCGCAGGATACCTTCTGCGCTGCCGACATGGGCTTGGCAGGGAAGGGACGATTTCAGCCCATTTTCCCCTTGATCAATACAGCTTGGCGCCGGCGGGGATATCGTCGTCGACCATCAGGAAGTTGAGGCGCTCCTCACCGTCCACATGGTGAACGGCGGAGATCAGCATACCGCAGGAGTCAATGCCCATCATCTTGCGCGGGGGCAGGTTGACGATGGCGATGGCAGTCTTGCCGACCAAGTCCTCGGGCTCGTAATAGTCATGGATGCCGGAGAGAATGATGCGGTCGGTGCCGGAGCCGTCGTCGAGCACGAACTTCAAAAGCTTCTTGCTCTTGGGCACAGCCGTGCACTCCTTGATCTTGACCGCGCGGTAGTCGGACTTGGCAAAGGTATCGAAGTCGACCTGCTCTTCAAAGATCGGCTCGCTCTCGACCTTGTCGACTTCCTCGGCGGCGTGCGCGTTCTTGGGTTTGACAAAGCCGGTCGCACCGGCAGCTTTCGCGGCGGCGGGAGCGGCCTCCGCGGTCTTCTCCTCGGCCTTTTCGCTCTTCTTCGGCAGATCGAGCGGCTTCATCGTTGGGAAGAGGATGACGTCGCGGATGGAATCGGTGCCGCAGAGCATCATCGCACAGCGGTCGATCCCAAAGCCCAGACCGCCCGTCGGGGGCAGGCCGTATTCAAGGGCCATAACGTAATCCTCGTCCATCATCTCGGCCTCATCGTCGCCGTTGGCGCGCTTTTCGACCTGTGCCTTGAAGCGCTCATACTGATCCATCGGGTCGTTGAGCTCGGTGAAGGCGTTGCCCATCTCGCAGCCGCACACGAACATCTCGTAGCGCTCGGTCAGGTGCGGGTCGGACGGGCTGCGCTTGGCGAGCGGGCTGACCTCGACGGGATACATGGTGATGAACGTCGGCTGGATGAGCGTCTCCTCGACCTTCTGGTCGAAGGTCTCGTAGAGGGCGTTGCCCCAGGTCTTGTCCACACCGTCCATATCGACGCCGACGCTCTTGGCGAGCGCGACGGCGGCGTCGTTGTCGCCCTCGATCGCCATGAAGTCCGCGCCGGTCACTTCCTTGACGGCGTCGGCCATCGTGACGCGCTTCCACGACGGGGTGAGGTCAATATCGTGGCCGAGCCACTGGAGCTGATAGGTGCCGAGAATTTCCTTCGCGGCGCCCGCGAGAATGCCCTCCAGAATGTCCATCATGCCGTCAAGGTTCGTGAACGCCTGGTAGAGCTCGCAGGTGGTGAACTCGGGGTTGTGCTTGGTGTCCATGCCCTCGTTGCGGAAAATGCGGCCGACCTCGTACACGCGCTCCAGACCGCCGACGATCAGGCGCTTGAGGTGCAGCTCGGTGGCGATGCGCATATACATATCAATGTCGAGCGTATTGTGATGCGTGATGAACGGCCGCGCGTTCGCGCCGCCCGCGATGGGGCTGAGCACGGGCGTCTCGACCTCCATGAAGCCGAGGCCGTCGAGGTAGCGGCGCAGGAACGCCACAAATTTCGAGCGGATCTCAAAGTTGCGCTTGCTCTCGGGATTGACGATGAGGTCGACGTAACGCTGACGGTAGCGCAGCTCCTTATCCTGCAGACCGTGGAATTTTTCGGGCAGCGGCCGCAGGGACTTCGAGAGCAGCGTGATCTCCTTGGCGCGGACGCTCATCTCGCCGCGCTGGGTGCAGAACACCTCGCCGCGCACGCCGACGATGTCGCCGATGTCGTACTTCTTGAAGCGGTTGTATTCCTCCTCGTCCATCTCGTCCTTGCGGGCGTAGATCTGGATGCGGCCGGACTTGTCCTGTAAGTCGCAGAAGCTGACCTTGCCCATGCCGCGCTTGCTCATCAGTCGGCCGCCGACGGTGACCTCGGTGCCCTCAAGCTCGTCAAAATGATCCTTGATGTCCTGCGCGTGGTGGCTGACGTCAAAGCGCGTCTGCTGGAAGGGATCGCGTCCCTCGGCGCGCAGCGCCGCCAGCTTTTCGCGGCGGACCTTGAGAATTTCGGAAAGGTCCTGCTCCTGCGCGGGAGCGTTTGCCTGATTGTTCTCTGCCATATCGTTTTCTCCTTATGATCGTCCTCGAGCCTTATCGCTCGATCTTTTCCACACGGTAATGAATGATGCCGACGGGGGCCTCGACGCTGATCTCGTCGCCCTCCTTCGCACCCATGAGGGCCTTGCCGAAGGGGGATTCCTCGCTGATGGCGCGGTGCATGGGATCGGCCTCCTGACTGCCCACGACCTTGTAGGGCGGCATCTCGCGGCCGGTCTTGAGGTCCACGACGGTGACGGTGCAGCCGATGCTCACGGCGTTGGACGCGCCCTCGCTCTCGTCGATGATGACGACATGAAGCAGAATGTCCTCCAGCTCCGCAATGCGGGAGTAGAGCTTGCCCTGCTCGTTCTTCGCCTCGTCGTACTCGCTGTTTTCACTCAGGTCGCCGAAGCCGCGGGCCTCTTTGATCAGCTCCGCCACTTCCTTTTCGCGCACGGTCTTGAGGTAGGTCAGCTCGTCCTGCAGCTCCTGCTGACGGGCAGCGCTCATTTTGTACTCTTTTTTCATGTCGTTTCCTTTCTATGCGCCGTCCTTCGGTGTCCTTCGGGACCGACGGCGGCGCATACCAACACATTATAAGTGAAAATATTATAGACGCTGCCCCACCGCTTGTCAAGGCTCGGCTTTACAAATCCCGCGCCGCGGTATACTATAAAGGCAGAACAATAATGACAGCACAGCAGGAGGAAACCATGATGATCACCGCAGAAAAGCTCACGGCGCTGCGCCGCGCGATGGCGCAGCGCGGCCTTGCCGCCTACCTTGTCCTGACCGATGATTTTCACGCCTCGGAGTATGTCGGCGACTACTTCAAGGCGCGCGAATACCTCTCCGGCTTCACCGGCAGCGCGGGGACGCTGCTCATTCTGCCGAGCCGCGCTCTCCTCTGGACGGACGGGCGCTACTTTTTGCAGGCGGAGAGCCAGCTGGCCGGCAGCGGCATCGAGCTGATGCGCTCCGGCGAGCCGGACGTCCCGACACTCGAGCGCTTCCTGCTCGCGGAGCTGGAGGACGAGAGCCTGCTCGGCTTCGATGCCCGCACGGTCAACACCGCGCTTGCGCGGCGGCTCGGGAATAAGCTGCGCACAAAGCATATCCGCTTTGCAGGGGACGAAGACCTTGTCGATGCGCTCTGGCCCGACCGCCCGCCGCTCTCCGCCGCGCCGGTGTGGGAGCTGGGGATCGAATACGCGGGCGAAGCGCGCGCGGACAAGCTCGCGCGCGTGCGCGCGGCGATGGCGGACGAGGGAGCGGACGCCTTCGTTGTCACGGCACTCGACGAGCTTGCGTGGCTGCTGGATCTGCGCGGGAACGACGTGGCCTGCACGCCGGTGTTTCTCGGCTTTCTGCTGCTGACGAAGGAGGATGCCGTGCTCTGCGCCCGCGCGGGCGCGGTCGGCGAGGAAGTGAAAGCGGCGCTCGCCGCCGACGGCGTGCGCCTTGCGGACTATGAAAGCATCTACGGCCTTGTCCGCGCTCTGCCGCGCGGCACGCGCGTGCTGCTCGACGGCGCGACGGCGAACTATCGCCTGACGCAGAGCGTGCCGGACGGTGCGGAGACGCTCGACCGTCCCAGTCCCATTGTGCCTATGAAGGCGGTCAAGAATGCCGTGGAGCAGGAGAACCTCCGCCGCGCGCACCTTGCCGACGGCATCGCGCTCACGCGCTTTCTCCGCTGGCTCAAGTGTGACGCCGTGCGGGAGGGAGCCACCGAGCTTTCCGCCGCGAAATTGGAGGAATACCGCCGCGAAAGCGCGGACTATCTTGAGCCGAGCTTCGACCCCATTCTCGCCTATGGCCCCCACGGCGCCATCGTCCACTACGAGGCGACGGAGGAGACCGATGTGCCCCTCGAAGCGCACGGACTGCTCCTTGCCGACACCGGCGGTCACTACCGCACCGGCACGACCGACGTAACGCGCACCGTCGCGCTCGGCCCGGTCACCGGGGAGGAGAAGCGCGCCTGCACGCTCGTCCTGCGCGGACACCTCGCTCTCGCCGCCGCGCGCTTCCGCGCGGGCGTGACGGGGGAGAACCTTGACATTCTCGCCCGCGGCCCGCTCTGGGACGAGGGATTGGACTACAACCACGGCACCGGCCACGGCGTCGGCTATCTGCTCAGCGTCCACGAGGGACCGCAGCGCATCCATTGGAGCATTGCCTCCAACGCGCGGCACACCGCGCTGGAGCCGGGCATGATCTTTTCGGACGAGCCGGGGCTGTACCTTGCTGGAAAATTCGGCGTGCGGCTGGAAAACCTTCTGCTCGTGCGCGAGGCGGAGACCAACGCCTACGGACGCTTCCTTTCGCTCGAGCCGCTGACGCTTGCGCCCTTCGACCGCGATACCATCGACCCGTCGCTCCTGAGCGACCGCGAGCTCGCGCAGCTCAACGCCTACCACGCGCGTGTTTACGAAGCGCTCGCGCCGCATCTCGACGCGGAGACCCGCGCGTGGCTGCGCGGCGTGACCGCGCCCCTCGGGAAGTGAGCTTGCAATCTGCGCCGTGTCTGCTATAATGGCACAGACTACCATTACCGAAAAGGAGAAAAACGGTATGGACATTTTTGATATTTTAGGCCCCGTGATGGTCGGGCCGTCCAGCTCGCACACGGCGGGCGCAGCCCGCATCGGCGCGATGGCGCGCACCCTGCTCGGTGAGGAGGTCGCGGACGCGAAGCTCCACCTTTACGGCTCGTTTGCCGAAACGGGAAAGGGCCACGGCACCGACCGTGCGCTCGTCGCGGGACTGCTCGGCATGAAGCCGGACGATCTGCGCATCCCCAACGCCTTTGAGGAGGCGAAGAAGGCGGGGCTGCGCTATACCATCGACGAGATCGACCTGCGCGACGCGCACCCGAACACCGCTGTGCTGGAGCTGACGGGCAAAGGCGGCCGTGCGCTGACCGTGCAGGCAAGCTCGCTCGGCGGCGGACGCATCATGGTCAACAAGCTCGACGGCATCGAGGTCAACTTCACCGGCGAGAGCAACACGCTCGTCGTGCGCAATCAGGACGAGTTCGGCTCCGTTGCCGCGGTGACGAGCATTTTGAACCAGCTGCGCGTGAACGTGGCAAATATGAGCGTCCACCGCCACAAGCGCGGCGGCGACGCGCTCATGGTCATCGAGACCGACCAGCACATCAAGCCCAAGCAGGTGGAGTTCATCTCCGAGCTGCCCGGTATTCTGGGCGTGACATACTACGATAAGGAGGACGACGAGGATGGCTCTGGCTTCGATGAGCGAAATCTTTGAGCGCATGGCGCGGAACGGGCAGGAGTTCTGGGAGGTCGTCCTTGCCGACGACATGGACGAGCGGCAGGTCAGCCGCGAGGCGAGCATGGCGAAGATGCTCATGACATGGCAGGCCATGCAGGACGCAGCGGACAGCTACACGGGCCGCAAGCGCTCGGTGAGCGGACTGGTCGGCGGCGACGGCATGAAGATGCGCCAGTACACCTTCCGTGGCTGCGCCATGACCGGCGGCTACGTCAGCGAGGTCATCGCCGAGGCGCTTTCCATGGCGGAGTCCAACGCCTGTATGCGCCGCATCGTCGCGGCTCCCACGGCGGGCGCCTGCGGCGTGCTGCCGGCGGTGCTGCTGCCGCTGTGCAAATATGAGGAGCTGACGCAGCACCAGCTGCTCGAGGCGCTCTACGTCGCCGCAGGCATCGGCTCGATCATCGCCTACAAGGCGAGCATCGCGGGCGCGTCCGGCGGCTGTCAGGCGGAGATCGGCACGGCGTCCGCCATGGCGGCGGGCGCGCTCGTCGCCCTGCGCGGCGGCGAGGGCGAGCAGATCGGTCACGCGGTGGCGATGGCGCTCAAGAATCTCATGGGTCTTGTCTGCGACCCCGTCGCGGGACTGGTCGAGGTGCCCTGCGTCAAGCGCAACGTCATCGGCGCGGTCAACGCCGTGAGCGCGGCGGATATGGCGCTCGCGGGCATTGAGAGCCGCATCCCTGTCGATGAGGTCATCGACGCGATGGGCGAGGTCGGGCGGCGTATGCCGGTCGAGTTCCGCGAGACGGCGCTCGGCGGCCTTGCCGCAACGCCCACGGGCGAAGCTGTGAAGGCGAGAATGCCGCACGGCGAATAAGGAAGAACATCAAAAGGGTCCTTCAAAGCATTGCTTTGAAGGACCCTTGGTTTGCGGGAAGGGTTAATCGAATTCAAGCGCGCTTGCCTTGCGCGCGCTCACCTCGCCGACGATGGCGCTCCACGGGGCAAAGGGTCGGAGCAGCGAAAGGAGCCTTTCCGCCTGCTCGCGCGGCAGGGCGACGAGAAGACCGCCAGAGGTCTGCGGATCGGCCGCAAGGTCCAGAAGCGCCTGCTGTGCCGAGGGCAGGACCGCGAGGTGGGGCTTGACATAGTCCATGTTGCGGTAAGCGCCCGAGGGGATAATGCCCATCTCGGCCATGTCGAGCGCCTCGTCCATCAGGGGGAGGGCCTTGCCGTGCAGACGGATGGTCACGCCGCTGCCCTCGGCCATCTCGAAGCTGTGGCCGAGCAGACCGAAGCCCGTGATATCCGTGCAGGCGTGCACATCGCTTACCTGACGGACCGCGTCTCCCGCGGCCTTGTTGAGCGTGGCCATGTGCGCATACGCCGCATCGCGCGAGGAAGCGGAGATGAGGTCCGCCTTGAGCGCGGTGGTCAGCACGCCGCTGCCGAGCGGCTTGGTGAGCACGAGCACATCGCCCGGCTGCGCGCCGACATTTTTGAGGATGCGTTCGGGATGGACAAAGCCCGTGACACACAGCCCGTACTTCGGCTCGCTGTCCTGTATGGTGTGGCCGCCGGCGATGACGCAGCCTGCCTCGACAGCCTTGGAATGTCCGCCCTCCAAAATGGCGCGGACGTCCTCCTTGGGCAGACAGTTCGGCACGCAGAGAAGATTCATTGCGACCCGCGGCTCGCCGCCCATGGCGTATACGTCGCTCAGCGCGTTTGCCGCGGCGATCTGCCCGAAGAGGTAGGGATCGTCCACGATGGGGGTGAAAAAGTCGACCGTTTCAATGACGGCGACATCGTCGGAGACGCGGTAGACGGCGGCATCGTCGCTGCTGTCGTATCCGACGAGAAGATCACGGTCCTTGACATTCGGCAGATCATGCAGAATTTCCGTTAGGGCACCCGGCCCCAATTTTGCCGCTCACCCGGCAGCGGTAGTCATCTGCGTGAGACGGAGCTTTTCCTTCATGCGGCACACCCCCCTTGAATCACTGTTGCAGCGGGCAGCGAGGGCCGCCCGAGGCCAAAAGGCAAAGTATACTTATTGTAGAGAATTGCAGGGGATTTGTCAAATTGGAAAAGAAGATGGAATGTGATGGAGGAAAACGATAAATAAAGTGCACTCATGCGGAAAAAGAATGAGCCGCGCGGCGCAAACGCGAAAAAAGATGTGCCAAAGGCGAAAATATCTGCTATAGTTGGAAACGAAAATCGGCGGAGCACCCGCTTTGGAAAAAGGAGATATCACTATGATGATCGAAGTGAACGCGATGGGCGATGCCTGCCCCATCCCTGTTGTGAAGACGCAGAAGGCGATGCAGGAGCTCGGCGGCGCCGGAACGGTCGAAACGCTGGTCGACAACGAGACTGCGGTGCAGAACCTCGGCAAGCTGGCCGCAAGCAAGGGCTGCACGTCCAAAACCGAAAAGCTCGGCGAAAACGAGTACCGCGTGACCATCACCGTGGGCGCGGACGCCAAGACGGACGAGACGGGCGGCGAGTGCTTTCCCTGCGGCAAGCCGAAGACGGTCGCGGTGCTCTCGTCCGACAAGATGGGCAGCGGCAGCGACGAGCTCGGCGGCGCGCTGATGAAGGCGTTCGTTTACGCGCTGAGCCAGCAGGAGACCCTGCCCGACACCATCCTCTGCTACAACGGCGGCGTAAAGCTCACGTGCGAAGGCTCGGAGTCTCTTGAGGATCTCAAGGGCATGGCGGAGCGCGGCGTGGAGATCCTGAGCTGCGGTACCTGCCTCAACTTCTATGATCTCAAGGAAAAACTCGCCGTCGGCGAGGTGACGAATATGTACGTCATTGTTGAGAAAATGAGCGGCGCGGATCGCGTGGTGCGTCCGTGATCTATCTCGACAACGCGGCGACCACGCTGCGAAAGCCGCCGCAGGTCGTCGACGCGGTGGTGCAAGCGATGGGGAGCTTCGGCAACAGCGCGCGCGGCACGCATGAAGGTTCGCTTGCCGCCTCGCGCGTCATTTACGACACGCGCTGCTCTCTCGCCGCGCTCTTTGGCTGCAAGAGACCTGACCATGTGGCGTTCGCCTGCAACTCGACCGAGGCGCTGAACATCGCCATCCATGGCTGCATCCACGCGGGTGAGCACGTCATTTCGACGGACTTGGAGCACAACTCTGTGCTCCGGCCGCTCTACCGGCTGGAAGCGGAGGAAAACGTCAGTTTGAGCTTTGTTCCCGCGGACAGGCAGGGGAACATCGACTACGCGGACTTTGAGCGGCTCCTGCGGCCCAATACCCGCGCCGTAGTCTGCACGCACGCCTCAAACCTGACGGGTAATGTGCTGGAGCTTGAACGCATCGGTGCATTTGCGCGGGAGCACGGGCTGCTGTTTCTCGTGGACGCCTCGCAGAGCGCGGGCGTGCTGCCCATCGATATGGAGAAAATGCACATCGACGTGCTGTGCTTCACGGGGCACAAGTCGCTCATGGGCCCGCAGGGTACGGGCGGACTGTGCGTGCGCGAGGGTGTGGACATTGCACCCTGGAAGGTCGGCGGCACGGGCGTGCAGACGTATTCGCAGTCTCAGCCCGAGCAGATGCCGACACGCCTCGAGGCCGGCACGCTCAACGGCCACGGCATTGCGGGGCTGAACGCGGCGCTCGACTTTTTGCGCGAGACCGGTATCGGCACTATCCACGCGCATGAGACGGCGCTGCTGCGCCGCTTTGTCGAGGGCGTGCGGGACATTCCGGGCGTGACGCTCTACGGAAATTTCGACTGCGAGCGCACGGCGGTCGCCGCGCTCAACATCGGCGATATGGACTCGGGCGAGGTGGCGGATATTCTGTCCGAGGACTACGGCATCGCGACCCGCCCGGGCGCGCACTGCGCGCCGCGGCTGCACCGCGCGCTCGGGACCGAGGAACAGGGCGCGGTGCGCTTCAGCTTCGGCTGGTACAATACAGAAGAGGAAGCGGACGAGGCGGCGCGCGCCATCCGCGAAATAGCGACATGAGAGAGAAAAAGCTCTATCTGATCATCACCTTCCACACGACGGCCGCGGCCATCGCGATGGAGAAGCTCTGCCGGGAGAAGGACCTTCCCGGGCGGCTCATTCCCGTGCCGCGTGAGCTGACGGCAGACTGCGGCATGGCATGGCGCGCGGGCGTGGAGGACAGACCCACGCTCGAGGCCATGGTCGGGCAGGAGAAGCTGGAGGCCGCCGGATTCTATGAAGTGATGATCTGAGCAAAGGAAAAAACCTAAAACCGCACACATTATCAGGTTTTTCGATGATGTGTGCGGTTTCATTATAAGTTCCCATTTGCCCTTTCTGTTAAGAACCCATATACTGTTATCGGCAAATTCCAACAAATGCCAAGTGTGTATCAAAAAACGAAATAGGAGAATTGAGAAAATGAAAAAAGTACATCTGGGCGTCATCGCTGCCGGCGCCGCCGTGGGCCTTGCTGCGCTCATTCTGACGGCGCTCGGCAACCCTGCGAACATGGGATTCTGTATTGCCTGCTTTCTGCGCGATATTTCGGGCGCCTGCGGCCTGCACAGCGCCGCAAAGGTGCAGTATGTCCGCCCCGAGATCATCGGTCTCGTGCTCGGCGCGTTCATTATGAGCGTTGCGAGCAAGGAATTCAAGGCCCGCACGGGCTCGTCCCCCGCGGTGCGTTTTGTGCTCGGTGCGTTCGTCGTCATCGGCGCGCTGGCCTTCCTCGGCTGCCCGCTGCGCATGGTGCTCCGTCTCGGCGGCGGCGACCTCAACGCGCTCGTCGGCCTTGCCGGTTTCATCGTCGGCATTCTCATCGGCATTGCGTGCCTGAAGAAGGGCTTCTCCCTCAAGCGTTCTTATGAGGCGCACGTGGCCGAGGGCGGCGTGCTGCCCACTGTGATGGCCGTGCTGCTCATCCTGGTCGTCACCGTGCCCGCGCTGTTCAAGTTCTCCGAAGAGGGCCCCGGCTCCAAGCACGCTCCCTTCTGGATCGCGCTCGCCATCGCGCTCGTTGTCGGCGCGCTCGCGCAGAAGAGCAGGCTCTGCATGGTCGGCGGCCTGCGTGATGCGTTCATGCTCAAGGACTTCCACCTGCTGTACGGTTTTGTTGCCATCTTTTTCGTCACGCTGATCGGCAACCTCATCATGGGCAACTTCCACCTCGGCTTCGCGCTCCAGCCGGTCGCGCACAGCGCGCACCTCTGGAATCTGCTGGGCATGGTGCTCGTCGGTTGGGGCAGCGTGCTGCTCGGCGGCTGCCCGCTGCGCCAGCTCATTCTGGCTGCACAGGGCAACGGCGACAGTGCCGTTACCGTGTTTGGAATGATCGTCGGCGCGGCGCTCGCGCACAACTTCGGCCTTGCCGGTAACCCCGACTCCAAGAGCGAGGCGGGCGAGCTGATCGTCGGCGGTATTTCCAATGCCGGCAAGATCGCCGTCGTGCTCGGCCTTGTCGTGATGCTGGTCGTTGCCGTGCTGAATATGCCCAAGAAGGAGGAAGCAAACGCATGATCGACGCAAGAGGATATTCCTGCCCCATGCCCGTTGTGATGGTGCAGAACGAGGTGAAGAAGAACGCGCCCGCGTCTCTCGAGGTGCTGGTCGACAGCATGACCTGCGTGGAGAACGTGACCCGCTTTGCCGAAAAGCAGGGCTACAAGGTGGAGTACGCCGCCGAGGGCGAGGACTTCCGCCTGAAGCTCAACAAGTAAAAAACGGGAAAAAGCCCAAGGGAAGTGCTTCCCTTGGGCTTTTCTATTCCTTCAGCAGCTTCATCCGCTCGCGCCAGTCGGACATATAGCGCTCGACAAGCGCGTAAAATGCGGGGGAGTGATCATGGTGGCGGATGTGCGCCAGCTCGTGGACGACAACGTAGTCGATGGCCTCGGGCGGATAGAGCATCAGCCGCCAGGAAAAGCAAATGCTGTTTTTCCCGCTGCACGAGCCAAAGCGTGTGCGCGCGGACGTGATCCTTATGCCGGTGGGCGTCAGCCCCATGACGGTGCTCCAGTAAGCGACGCGCGCGGGAAGGTACTCCTTCGCCTGCGCGATGAGCGCCTCGCGCTCCGCTTCTGTCGGCTCGGGATGGGCGGCGCGGCGCGATTGCTGCTTTGCGCGGGCGCGGGCGAGCCAGTCCTCGTGCGCGGCGACAAAGCGGTCGATGAACTCTTTTTTCACGCCGTAGGGCGCGCGGACGACGGCATTGCCGTCGCGGTCCAATTGCAGGGACATCGTGCGGCGCTTGGCGCGAATCAGCGTATAGTCCGTCATTCGCCAATATAGGTGAAGCGGCGGAAGGTTTTGCCGTCGCGCTCGACGGTCTCGTTCCACATACTGACTGGCCGCACCCAAAGGCCGAAGTCACCGTACAGCGCGCGGTAGACGACCAGCTCCTCTTCGGTCTCCGAATGGCGGGCGATGCCGAGCACTTCGTATTCTCTGCCCTTGAAGTGGCGGTAGCGCCCGGGCTTGATGTCTTCCATAAAAGATGCCTCCTGCAAAGGATTTTGGGTAGAGTATAGCACGGAAAAGAGAAAAAGGGAAGCGGCATAGCCGCTCCCCTTTTGACTTGCTGTTGAAGTGCCGATTCTTAGTAGCTGCCG
>OGYC01001353.1_pt1 | contig 21099 bp, 22 predicted proteins | sample 1576461 | NCBI WGS metagenome assembly OGYC01 (sample SAMEA3541569, study PRJEB24748) | human gut metagenome | biome: human gut; feature: human-associated habitat; material: faeces | place: China | collected 2012 | reverse complement strand
GTTCGTAAGAAGCTTTCAGATCTTCTTTTTTAGATTCCAGAGCATTGCTTCTTGTGTAAATATCAGAAAATTTGCTCTCTAAAGTTGCGAGTGTCTGCGAGGCTTCTTCAATCGTGATGCTTCCGGTTGGTTTTTCTTTGCTTTTGTCAGCACCAAGCATGGAAGCAAATTCTTCTGCTTTTGTAAGCTTATCCTTATAAGGATTGATTTCGATATAAGGACGAAGAGACTTGATTGTCTTAAGCTCGGAAAGAGCATTTTCCAGATGAATTTCATATTTGGATAAATAGTCATTCACCACGCGGTCGATATCTTCTTTCGGACCGGTAATGCTCAGAAATTTCATTTTTTCAATCAACGATTACACCCCCTTTTTAGATTTGAAATATATTTTTGCGTTTCACTGGTTGGAAGACCGTAACGGATGCACTCAAGCGTGGTCGTGAGGTCGTCAACCTCATGTTCTTTCTCATAAAGATATGAGATAATAACAGCAATGGAGAATGGATCTTCCTTTGCGTTTTTGCGCTGAACACGATATCGAATCTGATAATATGCCTCGTCCAGTGAAAGTTTTGCTTCTTCCGGGAAATGTCGTCCATAATAAGTATTTTTAATGGCAGCGGTCAGTTCTTCCGTAGTCGCAGCTTCGACCATTTCTTTGATCTGAGCAGTCTGAAGGCGATACTGGACACCGATCAGATGTGCATAGACATCGGCGTTGCTCATGTTGTAAAAATGCTTGGAACGATAAATCCAACGTATGTTCAGCAAATCCATTTTGACACCGTAATCGTCCATAAAGATTTTTTGTTCGTCTTTTGTAAGAATTTTCTTGCGGCTTTCCCAGAACCATTTGAAATAGCACAGGTCAAGAGCCATTTCATAATCCCACAAAGTAGGATCAGACAAACCGGAAAGAAGACTTAAAGGACGATAGTAGATGCTTCCTTTTAAAAGGCCGACAAACTCATCCAGAGTTTTACAGTTGGAAAGAGCGGTCAAATTGATGTCCGAGTGTTTTTCGAAGAAATCCTTGAAAATATCGAAATTCAATTCAACATCTCTGTGGTCAAACACCATTCGCATACATGTTTTCAGAAGTCCAATCTCATATCTGCGGAAATACAGATCCAGGATTTTACGCTGATGCACAGTTGCGAAACGGTAGATACTCTGGAAATCCGTGTAGATTGCGTTTGTGAGCATTTTCTCGATCTCACCGCGGTGCAGGGAATTTTCGTTGGAATTTGCGAAAATACCGGCATAGGCGGACTTTGTTTTCAGAAATCCGATGGCATCGGAAACGGATGTCAAAGAGGCGAGATGCTGAAAATCTTTAGCGGTTAAGAGCTTCCTTCGCATACCACGAATCTTGGTCGCTGTTCCGCTGTAGGCTAACAGATTTCCCATAATTTTACTCCTCGATCATTTTTGCGATCAATCCGGCAGCAAGCTTTTCATGATTCTGATTATAATCATTCTCAATTGCCTGAATAGAATCTTCAGTAGCTTTCTGCAGATCAGCAAGACTTTTTTGCATTTCTTCATTTAAGCTGGAACGAATCTGATCAAGCTTCTCCTGCGTAGCTTTTTCAGCTTCTTCATCAAATGCCTGAATACGTTCACGCATCTGCTGTTCCAGTGCCTTTTTTTCGTTCTCAGCAGCCTCGATGATACTTGCTGAGGCTTCCTCAATCGAAGACAGACGCTTGATGACGAGATCCATGTGCATCCCTCCTTTAGTATAGTATAGTTGCAGCTTAAAAAAACTGCAGAAGTTTATTGCCCTGATACTTCTGCTTTCTATAACATTATTGCCAGACAAATATAAAAAGATGTTCCAGGAACCTATTATAATAGGTAGGACTTTTTCTACTCCGTCTGACAGCTTACATTATACACGATTTCCACTTGATTTCCATATGCAAAATTCTCAAAAAAAAGAAAAATTTTTGTAGGTGTTTTGCACAATTAACACGGATATGGTAAAATACATGGATATAGAATGAAAGAAAACAAGTGGTACCTGATATACAAAATTTATATAATTGTGAGAGTATGAAGTGCGGAATAATCCGCATGGCATCTTTTACCAACAAATGTCAATATCATATGATGCCAGAGGTATTCTTGAATAATTAACAAATGGAGGAAAACAGATGCGTTTAAGAAATATACCGGGAGCTGACGAAGTGATCAGAAACTGCGCCTGGGTAATCAAAGAGCCAGCAGAGAAAAAAGGAAAATGGAACACAGTATTTGGAAATGAAAATCCAGTCCATATCGAAGTGGGAATGGGAAAAGGCCAGTTTATTACGGAGATGGCGAAGAGAAATCCGCAGATCAATTATATTGGCATTGAGCGTTATACGAGCGTTCTTCTGCGTGCCGTGCAGAAAAGGGAACAGCTTCCGGAAGAGGAAGCCCTGCCGAATCTGCTTTACCTGTGTATCAATGCCAGTGAACTTCCGGAAATTTTTGCAAAAGACGAAGTAGCAAAGATTTACCTGAATTTTTCGGATCCATGGCCAAAAGACCGCCATGCAAGGCGCAGACTTCCGTCAAAAGAATTTCTGGCACGCTACGATCAGATCCTTGTACCGGACGGAAAAGTAGAATTTAAGACCGATAACCGGGGACTGTTTGACTTTGCGCTGGAACAGCGGGAGATTGCCGGCTGGAACCTGGACGCATGTACTTTTGATCTTCATCATGATGAGAAAATGAATGAAGGCAATGTGATGACAGAATACGAAGAAAAATTTTCAGGCATGGGAAATCCAATCTATAAAATGATCATCAGCCGGTAATTCAAGAATGCTGTTTTGACTTTTGAATCATACTATAGATAGAAACAAAATAAAAACCGGACTATCTGTTCTGTCCGGTGGAGGCAGAATGGCACGCAGACAGAATTTCTGTGATCGCATTGGCATGGCAGTTTATGAAAAGAAAAATCTGAATAAAAAATTGGTGACTATGCAGAAATCCTTTCAAGAGGTAAAGCACCTGATCGGTAACGAAAAAAAGAAAAAATAAAAATGAGGCGTTTATAGCTGGAGAGACTTCAACTATAAACGCCTTATGTCTGTTTAAGATTTTCTGGATCAGTGTTTTGTATTATCAAATTCAAACGGTTGTAAATGTTCCGGAAGTGATCCGTCACGCTTTTTAAGCTGATGATTGATAAGACGCTGAATCAGATAGCGTATAAAGGCTACCGCCGGAACACCGAGGAACATACCAAGGACGCCGGCAAGACTGCCGCCGATCGTGATAGCAAAAATAATCCATAAAGGTTTCAGCCCGGTAGAATCCCCAAGGATCTTTGGCCCGAGGATCAGACCGTCAAACTGCTGCAATACAAATACCATAACAACAAAGATCACAGCTTTGAGCGGACTGATAAAAAGCAGGATGATCGCACTTGGTATGGCACCGATAAATGGTCCGAAGTAAGGAATCATGTTTGTGATTCCGACAATTACGCTGATCAGTACAGCATAAGGAAGCCTTAAGATCAGCATAAAAACAAAGCAGAGCAGACCGATAATCGTGGAGTCGATTGCTTTTCCAACGATAAAACTGCTGAACAGGCGGTTGGCTTCAGCGGATATCTCCAGAATAAGCTGGATATATTTGACCGGAACAAAAGCATAGACCACTGCTTTACAGGAATTGATCAGAGGTCGTTTGTCTGTCAGCATATAAATTGAAACCATGATCGCAATAAAAAGGTTCAGCACCCATTTGAGGATTGACATGGAGATGGAATACAGTGCCGGAATCATATTTGCAGCGAAATCCTTTGCGTAGTTGATAAAGTTCGGAATTACATTGTTGATCGTATTTCTCAGAACTTCCGTATCCAGCGAAGGGAAGCGTTCTTCTAACGTATCGAAGAAGTGATAAAGCTGCTGTGCCGCAGTCGGGATAAAATTGATCAGGTCTGTTAAACTCTTGATGATCTGCGGGATAACACCGAACAATGTAACAGCGATCACACCGATGACAAGGATGTATGTTGTCATGATCGCCAGTACCTTGCACAGAGTATCATTTTTAAATTTGCATCTATTGCGGAACAGCTTGTAAAAGCGGGCAACTGCCGGATTCAGTATGTAGGCGATCAGAGCACCAATGATAAACGGCATCAGTACCGTAAGCCCTTTTTCAATATTTTTCAGTGTTGTGTTCCAGGATGTGATCATATTGATAATGATCGCGCCGAAAAAGATGACAAACATTGTGTAAATGCAGATGGTAAAATACCGGTTATTTGCTGTAAATTTGTTCTTTTTGATATCATCTTCCGGCTTGTTTTGTTTCTCGAGATTCATGGGCATGCCCCCCTATAAAATGTTTAAAGAACGTGTTACTTGTAATTATAAAAGGCATACAAAGTTAATTCAAGAGTTCTTTCTTAAAAAAAGTATAAAAAAAATTAAAAAAAAGCTTGCAATTTGTAAATTGCTATATTATAATATGTCTTGCGTTCAAGGTAACGCAAACAAAATATGCGCGATTAGCTCAGCTGGCAGAGCACCTGACTCTTAATCAGGGTGTCCAGGGTTCGAACCCCTGATCGCGCACTATAAAAGCACTGTTTTGGATGACAAGTAGAGAGCATCGGGGACGGTGCTTTTTTTCGTGCAGTTTGCACAAAAGAGAAGTCCCACCTGTTGCCGATCGGGGCGCGTAAGGGACTTGTTCTTTATCTGAATAAATCTCTGTTTTTATAATTTCTCCGTGTTGTGTTTCACACATTGTTGAATCATATCTATAATATATGAGACAGAATCTGCGCAGTTATTTTTAAGCCATTCTGAGATGATTGCCATCAGCCCATGCAAGTAAAATGCTATGAGGTATGACCTGTCCTTCTGTGGCACGCCGTAGCGATCAAGAATTGGTGTAAACACATGGCGGAACAGTCCATTGTAGCTTTTGTCCATTCTCAGAACTACTGCCTTTTCCATCGCGGTACGGAACAGTCGTTTATGTTTTTCAATGTAACCGAGGTAAGGATTCAGATATTCTGGTGTGATAAGGTACAATTCATCCAACGGACAATTCTCTAACTTTGCCATAAAAGCTTCTGAATCCTTTTTCATGTAAGCAAGGAACTGCTCGTTCATGTGGCTGACGCTTTCCGTGAGCAGATCTGCCATTGTCTCGTAGTGCAGATAGAAAGTGGAACGGTTGACACCCGCTGTTTCGCAGAGTTCTTTAACTGTAATATAGGCAAAGTCTTTTCTTTCGAGAAGTGTCAAAAACGCTTCATCCATTCTGACTGCTGTAGCGAAATATTTGCTTTCAGATTTATTCAATCATTCCACCTTCTTTTGTGTTTATCTGTTTATTTCTCACTGATTTCTTTTGCCAGTTCCATGATTTCAAATGCGTATTTCTGTTTGCCCTGTAGCAGCAGCTTTTTGTAGATGGGATAGTTGACACCCATACCAAGCAGTCCTATGATGCCGATGAGTACGCCGAGAACGAACATGGAAGTCGTACCACTGCCGATGACTTTCATGGAAAGACACATCCCTACACCGGTTATCAGTGCGGTGATAATACCGAACGTGTAGGTGAAAACAGTGGCGGGGAGTTTGGCTTTCTTATCCAGCTTGCGAAGAGCGATCACATTGGAGGTATCCTTGGGTGCATATTCGTTGGCGAGTTGTTCAGCGTAAATTTTATCTGTATTCATGACTTGTTGCCTCCTTCGTTTGATAGTTTAATGATATCAGTAAAGGGGAAGCAATGGAACAACATCGAACGTGTTTTGTGTTGAGTTCAGGAATAACTTAAAGCTAAAGTACGGTTTCTTTTTCAGAAATAAAGAAACGGTTCATATCGCTATGTTCCAGTTTCAGTAGCTAAAAGAATATCGCCAATCGGTGATTCATAGCTACAAGTATGTACTATAATTTATACCTCAAAAAATGTATTAGAGTCCCACGTCATTCTTGGGTTCAGATTTCCGGTACACCGGAAAGTTCCTGACGGATCTGTCGGTATTTTAATGGAATCTGGTCAGTCGGAATGTTTTGCGGGGCAGCAATCGTTCCGGCTTTTTCTGCTGTTTCATAATACCAGCATTTGTATTCAAGAACATCTAAGGTGTGCTGCATGGATCGCAGTTGTTCTTCCAGTAACTGTTTCTGTTTCTGAAAAAGCTCAAGACGTTCGTGTATGGTTTCGTCTCCTTTTAAAGCCAGCTCAATATAAACTTTGATGTCCTTGAGCCATGCACGCAGAAAGTCCAGATATTTTTTCTGGGCTTCTTTATCTTGCGTGTATTCCCGAAACAGGCAATCCCATTCGTCGATTAGAATCACAAAAGGACATCTTGTGTAAGAAAACACATCTTTCATAACTTGAATGAAATTATTTTCATCCCGAAAACGTACTTTTGGATAAGTCTCCTCAAAATCTGAAATAAGATAGTTTTTGAGCATTTTCAACATTTCTTCTATTGTTTCAGACATGCTCAAAAATTTCTGCATATTAATTTTGATTACATCGTATTGATTAAGATTTTCTTTGTATGACCTGTCCTTGTTGATTGCAAGATTTTGAAATAATTTTTCTGTATCTTCACTTCGATCATAGTATGCTGCAAGCATATTTGCTGCCATTGATTTACCAAATCTTCTCGGACGGCTCACACAGATATACCTCTGTTCCGTACAAAGAGCTTCGTTGGTCTTTGTAATTAAGTCGCTTTTGTCGATATATATTTTAGAACGAAGACTTCCACGAAATGAAAAATTTCCCGGATTCAGATAACTGCCCATGCGAATACCTCATGTTAAAGTTTTATAGGATATATTATACCTGATTCTAAAGCTAACCACAAGATTGACTGTGCTTTTTCCCCGGTGTACGCCTTTGGACTTGTGGGAATGATTCGGGTGTGTTATATTAGAAATAGAACTCTAAAATCAAGTCAAACGCAGGTGAGACTTGGCATGCGATTCTGCCTGGGCTTTTTGATCTTTACCGGACAGGATCGATGTGCATTTACACACAATAAGACAGGGGTTGATATCATGGGATTTTTTGACAAAGCTTTAAAAAAGGTACAGGATGTAGGCGAAAATATTGCTGCATCAGCAAACAATGTAAAAACAGTCGTTGAGACAAGTGTACAGGATACAATGGAGATCACCAGTCTGAAAAGACAGATCCGTGAATTAGATAAGGAAATGGATGCACAGTATCTTCAGATTGGAAAGAAATATGCAGAATTTGTAGCGAATATGGATGATGCAGAGCCGGAAACAGCAGAAGCACCTGCTGAAGTAATCGATGAAGAAAAAGCAGAGGAAACAGCAGAAGCAATCGATGAGGTGAAAGCAGAAGATACCGCCGAAACGATTGACGAAGCAAAAGAAGAATCACCTGCTGAAGTAATCGATGAAGCAAAAGAAGAAGCACCTGCTGAAGTAATCGACGAAGAAAAAGCAGAGGAAACAGCTGAAGCAATCGACGAAGAGAAAGCAGAGGAAACAGCCGAAGCAATCGATGAAGTAAAAGCAGAAGCATCCGAAGAACCGGAAGAAGATGAAGTTACAGAAGAATCTGACGAGGATGAGGAGCCGGTATTTGATGTTTCTGATTTCCTGACGATCATCAGACAGGATCAGGCAAAGAAAAAGGAGCTGGAAGATCAGCTGGCAGAAGTGGAGAAGAGAGCGAAACAGAATGCACTTATCCGTGAAAAGACAAAAGCGGAAGAAGCATTTGAACAGGAAAAGGGTGTTCTTGACAAGGCTCTTGACATGGAAATTCTTTCTAAAGAAGAATATGAGCAGAAGCTGAATATTGCCAGGAAAAAAGTAGAAAATTTTGAAGAGATCAAAAAAATCGAGCAGCAGTTCGAGATGGGCATTATCACAAAAGAAGAAAAAGATGAGAAAATAAATGCCCTTCTGAATGCCTGACAAATCTGGTGTCTGCTTTACAGAATCAAAATCAGGTTGTATAATCGGGGCAGAATGTCGTCCGATGGATGGACGAAATGGATAAAGGAGATGTAATAATTATTATGGTAAAGATTGATATTATTTCCGGTTTTTTGGGTGCTGGTAAAACGACCCTGATCAAAAAACTGTTACAGGATGCATTTAAAGGACAGCAGGTTGTACTGATCGAGAATGAGTTTGGCGAGATCGGTATTGACGGCGGATTTCTGAAAGATGCAGGAATCGAGATCAAGGAAATGAATTCCGGCTGTATCTGCTGCTCTCTGGTAGGAGATTTCGGAACTGCTTTGAAAGAAGTGGTAGAGAAATATCACCCGGATCGCATCGTGATCGAGCCGTCAGGTGTCGGAAAACTTTCTGACGTTATCCATGCAGTTGAAAATCTGCATCTGGAAGCAGACGGAGAAGTGAAACTGAACAGTGCTGTTACGGTTGTCGATGTTCTGAAATGCAAAATGTATCTGAAGAACTTTGGTGAATTCTTCAAGAATCAGGTAGAAGCAGCCGGCACGATCATCCTGAGCCGTACCGATACAAAGAAGGCAACACCGGAAAAAATCGAAGCTGCCATCGAACTGATCCGTGAACTGAATCCGGATGCTACGATCATCACAACACCGGTTGAAGACCTGGGCGGACAGAAGATCCTGGATACGATCGAAGGAATGAAGATCGACCTTTCTCATGTAGAGGAAGAGCATGACCATTGCTGTGACCATGATCACGATCATGAACATCATCACGACCATGACCATGAAGAGCATGAGCATCATCATGAGCATGATCACGAACATGAGCACCATCACGATCACGACCATGAGGGACATGATCATCACCATGAACATGGCGAGGACTGCACTTGTGGCTGCCATGATCATGACCACGCGGGACATCATCATCACCATCATCACGCAGATGAGGTATTTACAAGCTGGGGCAAAGAAACCGTTCGTAAATACAGCCGTGAAGAGATCGAGAAGATCCTGAAAACTCTGTCAGAGGACGAATCTTACGGAATGATCCTGCGTGCAAAAGGTATGCTGGAGAGCGAAGACGGTGTATGGACTTATTTTGATATGGTTCCGGAAGAAGTGGATATCCGTGAGGGAAGTGCAGAATACACAGGACGTATCTGCGTGATCGGTTCAAAACTGGATGAAGCAAAATTAGAGCAGTTGTGGTTTGCGAAATAAGGAACAAGGTAAAAAAAGATGAGTGATTTTAATATTTCAACACCGGTTTATCTTGTGACCGGTGTCCTGGAGAGCGGCAAAACTTCTTTTCTGGATTTTACTGCGAAACAGGATTACTTTCAAATAGAAGGAACAACACTTCTGATCACCTGCGAAGAGGGTGAGGAGGAGTACGACGAGAAAGAACTTCTGAAATACAACACGGTTGTCGAGAAGATTGAAGAGCCGGAGGATTTTACATTTGAGAACCTCAGGGTTCTGCATCGCAAATATCATCCGGAGCGTGTGCTGCTTGAGTACAATCCGCTCTGGGGTGTCAACAAACTGCGTGCGATGAAGCTGCCGCTTGGATGGGGGATTTCACAGGAGATCGTGATCGTAGACGGCAGCAGCTATCAGATCTACCGTGCAAATATGCAGTCCCTGTTCTCAGAGATGGTGCAGAATGCAGATATGGTGATCTTCAACCGCTGCAAGGCAAGCGATCCGCTGACCAATTATCGAAGAGGTATTAAGGTTGTCAATCCTTCCTGCGATATCAGTTTTGAGGATGAAGACGGTGAACTGATCGATCTGTTTGAGGAAAACACACCTTACGATATGAATGCTCCGGTTATCGAAATAGAAGATGTGGATTACGGTATCTTCTATGTGGATATGGATGACCATCCGGACAAATACGTTGGGAAAACGGTGAAGTTCAAGGCTCGTGCCATGAAGAGCAAAAACAAAGAGGCACCTTATTTTGTGCCGGGAAGAAAAGCGATGACCTGCTGTGCAGATGATATGCAGATGATCGGCTACATCTGTAAGAGTCCGGTCGCTCCGCAGTTGAAGCATGGACAGTGGGTTATGGTAACGGCGAAGGTTGCATTTGAATACGATAAATTTTATCGCGGAAAAGGCCCTGTGCTGTATGCAAGCAAGGTAGAACCGTGCGAACCGCCGGCAGATGAAATGGTGTATTTTAACTAAGTAAGCAGAACGCTGGCGAAAGCCGGCGTTTTGTGCTTTTCCGGGACTGGGGGTTTTATTATGAGAATGTATGATCTGATCAGAAAAAAACGAGATGGGGAAATAATGACAAAAGAAGAAATTGACTGGATGATCCGGAACTATACAAGTGGGGAGATTCCAGATTATCAGATGTCCGCACTGATGATGGCGATTTATTTCCGTGGGATGAATGAACAGGAAACTTTAAATCTGACGCTTGCCATGGCGGACAGCGGCGAGCGGCTGGATCTTTCTGCGATCCATGGGATCAAAGTGGACAAACATTCTACCGGCGGGGTGGGGGACAAGACCTCGCTGGCACTCGTTCCGCTGGTGGCTTCCTGTGGGATTCCGGTAGCGAAAATGAGCGGCAGAGGCCTTGGACATACCGGCGGCACGATTGACAAGCTGGAGAGTTTTTCCGGATTTTCGACGGCGATTCCGGTGGAAACTTTTATTAAGAATGTCAATACGATTGGCATTTCGATTATGGGACAGACGGCAGATCTGGCTCCGGCAGACAAAAAACTCTATGCCCTGCGGGATGTGACAGCGACCGTGGACAATCTTTCTCTGATCGCCAGTTCGATCATGAGCAAGAAACTGGCTGCCGGTGCCGATGCGATCGTTCTGGATGTCAAGACCGGAAGCGGAGCCTTCATGAAGAGCGAAGAGGATGCGTTTGCCCTGGCAGAAGAGATGGTGACGATCGGCAGAAATGCAGGACGGCAGATGCATGCACTGATTACGGATATGGATCAGCCGCTTGGCTATGCGATCGGAAATGCTCTGGAAGTAAAGGAAGCGATCGCGACTTTGAACGGCAGCGGACCGGAAGATTTTACGGAGCTGGTTCTGGCACTTGGAAGCCGGATGCTGATTGCAGGCGGAAAGGCGGAGGATGTCGTTTCCGCAGAAGCGATGCTGCGTCAGTCTATCCAAAATGGAAATGCACTCAAAAAACTGGAAGCATTTGTCAAAGCACAGGGCGGTACGGGGGAAGAAGTTTTACATCCGGAGAAACTGCCTGCGGCATCCATGCAGATCAAAGTATCGTCGCCGCAGAACGGCTATATTTCGCATATCCAGTGCGATGAGATCGGAGTCTGCTCCCTGATCCTTGGCGGCGGAAGAGAGACAAAAGACAGCGTGATCGATCTTTCGGTAGGACTGGAGCTGAAAAAGAAAGTCGGAGATTATGTCGAAAAAGGTGAGACACTGGCAGTTCTTCATGCAAACGAACAGGAAAAAGCAGAGCAGGCAGAAGAGAGATTCCTGCGTGCATACCGGTTTTCTGAGACGAAACCGCCGAAACGTCCGATGATTTTTGGAGAAATTTAAAAGAATTTTAAATAATACCTATGAAACCTACTAGAATTATGGTATAAAGTAAGCATGATGTAAAATGGAGTAAGATACTCTGCATAAAAGCAATTTGTATAACAATATTTATGAATAGCGGCAGAACTGAAAATTTAGGAGTATCGCTAGGGCATCATTTGTCGAAAATAAAAAACAATATGAGGAGAACAAGTATGGAACAACTGATTCAGGAATGGAGAGCATCTCTTCCGAAATTCCGGGAGATGACAGAGAAATTTTATGCAAAAGAAGTGAGTGTGAAAGAGTACAAGGGATTTTCCGGCGGATACGGAAGCTATGCCCAGAAGGGCGGCGAGGCAAGTATGCTGCGTCTGCGTATGCCTGGCGGAAGACTGACAAAAGCGAAGCTGAAATTTATTGCGGATATGACAGAGCAGTATCATGTGGACAAGGCACATTTCACAACCTGTCAGGCCGTGCAGTTGCATGATCTGGACAAGGACAGCGTCTGTGATATCATGGAAAAAGCAGTGGATGTCGGCATCATCACCAAGGGCGGCGGCGGAGATTTCCCGCGAAATGTGATGTGCTCTCCGCTTTCCGGCGTAGAAGTGGGAGAATATTTTGACGTACTGCCGTATGCGGAGGCTGTGTCGGATTATCTTCTGAAAAATGCAGATAAAGTGACGATGCCGCGAAAACTGAAAGTCGGATTTTCCAATTCTCCGGCCAATGTGACACATGCGACCTTCCGTGATCTCGGATTTGTGGCAACAGAGAACGGAACCTTTACCGTATACAGTGCGGGCGGACTGGGCAACAATCCACGCATGGGTGTGAAAGTGGCAGAAAACGTAGAGCCGTCACAGATTCTATATTATGTGCAGGCGATGGTCAATACCTTCCTGGCATATGGAAACTACGAGAACCGCGGAAAAGCAAGAACCCGTTATATGCAGGAAAAACTGGGCAGCGAAGGCTATGTGAAGGCATATCAGAAGAAGCTCGAAGAAGTAAAGAAAAATGAAAAACTGGATCTGAACCTTGCTGTTTCCGGTACAGAAAAAGCAGCCGACGGTGAGCTTTCAGCAGAAAACAAACGGATCGTTGCACAGAAGCAGCCGGGACTGTATGCCGTGAAATATCATCCGATCGGCGGTGTGCCGAAGGTATCGAAATTTGGCAAGATTTATGAGAGCATCAAAGATGTATCTGACGCAGAAGTCCGCATTGCACCGGATGAAACGATCTACATTATCAATCTGACTGCAAAAGAAGCCGAAAACGTGCTGGCAGTGACCGATGACGGAGCAGAAACCTTATTTGAAAGTTCCGTATCCTGCATCGGAGCAACGATCTGCCAAGTAGGTGTGCGTGATTCCCAGGGACTTTTAAAAACACTGGTCGAGACAGCAAAAGAGTATGATTTCGCGGACGGCGTCCTGCCGCAGATCCATATTTCCGGATGTACTTCATCCTGCGGAACACATCAGATCGGAAAGATCGGTTTCCATGGCGGCGCGAAGAGGATCGACGGAGCAACAGAACCGGTATTTACCCTTCATGTAAACGGCTGCGACAGACAGGGTCAGGAAGCATTTGGCGAATCCTGGGGTGTGATAAAAGAAAGTGATATTCCGGCATTTCTTATGGAGGTCGGAAAAGCCGTTCAGCAGGAAGGTGTCGTATTTGACACCTGGTACGAAAAAGCACCGGAAAAATTAAAAGAGATTGCAGAAAAATATTTGGTATAACATGTAGTGTGAAATTTAATCATACTCTTTGAAAGCCTTCGCATACATTGTAAAAACGGTGTACCCGGAGGCTTCTTCTTGAAAGATTACATTGAAGAGCGGGCAGTGGAAGTAGCGTATTATATAATTGAAACCAGGGCAACGGTGCGGCAGGCAGCGAAAAAATTTGGAATCAGTAAAAGTACGGTACATAAAGACTGTACGGAACGGCTGCAGCAGATTGATCTTGGACTTGCAGAGCAGGCGCGAAAAGTGCTGGATGTAAATAAATCAGAACGCCACATTCGTGGTGGTGTGGCTACCAGAGAAAAATACAGACATCTGCATGAGGTGCAGGAGCAACGCATACCAGATGTAAGATGACTTGTACCTTGCAGCAAGAATGACAGAGACATTTTTGGATGCATGGATAAACAAAATATTACAGAAGAAAAGAGGGCATTCTTTTGCAGGAATATCAGACGTTAACACATCATTTTGAGCCGGTTTTTGATGAATATTCACGTGTGTTGATTCTGGGAACCTTTCCCTCTGTCAAATCGCGAGAGCAGAATTTTTACTACGGACATCCGCAGAATCGTTTCTGGAAGGTTCTGGCAGATCTGACAGAGCACGAGGTTCCCGGAACAATCGAAGAAAAAAAGAAATTTTTGTTACAGGAACATATAGCCGTGTGGGATGTGATTGCCAGATGTGACATAGCAGGTTCAAGTGATAGTTCTATCCGAAATGTAGTTCCGGCAGATCTTTCGATTATTCTGGATCATGCACCGATTCAGCAGATTTATGCAAATGGTGGGAAGGCATTTGAATTGTATCAGAAATATTCATATGCTGTAACCGGACGTGAAATTATAAAACTTCCATCGACAAGTCCGGCAAATGCCTCCTGGCATCTGGACAGACTCATAGAAGCGTGGAAGGTCATAAAAGAAAAACTGGATTCGAAATAAGCTTGTAAATAAAGCGTATTTACATTATAATGAAAAGACGCCGGAGAATTGTGACAGTATAAAGTAGGGACAATTCATATGGTATCTTCTGACCTCAATATCATGATATGATACTAAGGATAAAAATTCAACAGATTAAAACAGGAGGAAGGACTTTGAAAGAAGAAGTAGTAATCGTATTGGACTTCGGTGGACAGTATAATCAGCTTGTTGCCCGACGCGTAAGAGAATGCAATGTCTATTGCGAAATTTATTCTTACAAAACCGATATTGAAAAGATCAAAGCGATGAATCCAAAGGGAATCATCCTGACAGGCGGACCGAATAGCTGTTATGAGCCGGACTCTCCGACATACACTGATGAGCTTTTCAAACTTGGTATTCCGGTGCTTGGACTGTGCTATGGTGCACAGTTGATGTCGCATGTACTTGGCGGAAAAGTAGAGCGTGCCGATGTCAGAGAGTACGGGAAAACAGAAGTATTCATTGATAAAAAAGATTCAAAAGTATTCCAGGATGTATCTGCACAGACCACATGCTGGATGAGCCATTTTGATTATATTTCCAGGGTTGCACCGGGATTTGAAATTTCTGCACATACTGCAGACTGTCCGGTAGCAGCAGCAGAAAACGAAGCAGAAAAACTCTATGCGATCCAGTTCCACCCGGAAGTACTCCACACTGCGGAAGGAACGAAGATGATCAATAACTTCGTTAAAAATGTATGCGGCTGCAAAGGCGACTGGAAAATGGATGCATTTGTAGAGAACACGATCAAAGAGATCCGCGAAAAAGTAGGAGACGGAAAGGTACTGCTTGCACTTTCGGGTGGTGTAGATTCCTCCGTTGCAGCAGGACTGCTCTCCAGAGCTATCGGCAAACAGCTTACCTGCGTATTTGTAGATCACGGCCTGCTGCGTAAAGATGAAGGCGATGAAGTAGAGGGCGTATTTGGACCAAACGGTCAGTTCGACCTGAATTTTATCCGTGTCAATGCACAGGAAAGATACTACAACAAGCTGGCAGGCATCACTGAGCCGGAGGCAAAACGTAAGATCATCGGTGAAGAATTCATTCGTATTTTTGAAGAAGAAGCAAAGAAAATCGGAGCCGTAGATTTCCTGGCACAGGGAACCATTTATCCGGACGTTGTAGAGAGCGGTCTCGGCGGAGAATCCGCAGTGATCAAATCTCATCACAACGTAGGCGGCCTTCCGGATTTCGTAGATTTCAAAGAAATCATAGAGCCGCTGCGTGACCTCTTCAAAGACGAAGTCCGCAAAGCCGGACTGGAGCTTGGAATTCCGGAAAGACTGGTATTCCGTCAGCCATTCCCAGGTCCTGGTCTTGGAATCCGTATCATCGGTGAAGTAAACGCAGAAAAAGTCCGCATCGTTCAGGATGCCGATTACATTTACCGTGATGAAGTGGACAAAGCAGTTGCAGCTTACAAAGCAGAGCATGGTGTGACACCATCCTGGATGCCGAACCAGTATTTTGCAGCCCTGACCAACATGCGTTCCGTTGGTGTAATGGGTGATGAGAGAACGTATGATTATGCAGTTGCACTTCGTGCAGTCAATACCGTCGACTTTATGACCGCCGAGGCAGCAGAAATCCCGTTCGCAGTACTGCAGAGCGTTATGAGCAGAATCATCAACGAAGTTCGCGGAGTCAACCGTGTATTTTATGATCTGACCAGCAAACCGCCAGGAACTATCGAGTTTGAATAGTTGGAGCAGAGCTTCAAAGCCTTTATTTTCAAGGGTTTTGAGGCTCTTTCCTTTTAGAATTGCATTTTGATTGCATTTTTTTATTCAACTGCTCTGTGATAGATTGCTGTATGCTGATTGCTGGTGTAATCGGCAACACTGGTTGTTGCCGGAGTATAAGTGAGAACACCAGTTAATTTTTTGGCAACTTCCACGTTGGTGTTGGGATATAAATGTCCATAGGTTCCTAACGTGGTCTGTATCTTTTCATGCCCCAGACGTTCTTTAATCAATAAAGGATTTTCTCCCATACTGATGAGCAGGGAAGCATGGGAATGTCTGAGTGCATGAATCTTGATACGGTGTACGCCTGCCAATCCAGCAAGTTTTTCTAATGCCCGTGGGAGGGTGTGCTTACTGGTGGGAATCCCATTGTAGCTTAGTACAAGGTCGCAGCCCTTTAAAACCTTTTGCTGTACTTCCTGCCATGCTTTTAATTCTTTAATGGTATCTGTGTCAATATAGATAGTGCGAATACTGGCTTGTGTCTTTGGTTCCACAAATTTGTATTCGTCTATTGTTTTATAGTACAGCGTTTTCGTTATACTTAAAAGTCCGGTTTCAAAGTTGATGTCCGACCATTGCAGGGCTGCGGCTTCTCCGATTCTCATTCCGGTCATAAACAGGAGCCAGTATGAAATGAAAAGGTAATGTTCGTAATAATCTCCCTTGTAGAGCAGGGAAATTACCTTTTGAAATTCATCCAGTGTCCAGAAATCCACTTTTGTTTTCTTGCTCTTGATGTTTCCTATCATTCGTGATGGATTTTTCTTTGCAAGACCGAGAACAACTGCTCTGTCAAAGGCAATAGAGAGCATACCCTGTACAATACGGATATAGTTTGGACTAAATTCTTTTGCGAGTTCAAGCTGCCAGTTCTGGACGTTAATGGGTTCTATCTCATCCACCGTCATTTTGTAAAAGTATGAAAAATGCTTCTGAATGGTAGAACGGCGGTTCAGATAGGTGCTTTCCTTTACTTGTGTTTTATACCAAGGAAGATAAGTTTCCTCAATAAACTGTTGAAAAGATAGCTGCTGTTTCTTTTCTGTTAATTCCTCTGTGGATGTCAGCATAAGTTTTGAATATGCTTCTCTGGCTTCTTTTTTTGTCTTGAATCCACTTTTGTATTTCTGAATCTGTTTTCCGGTAATCGGGTGGAAACCTAAGTTTGCTCTAAAATAATAAGTTCCGTTTTCTGCTTTCTTAATAGGGTCTTTTGCCATGATTTCACTCCTTACATAAATGTGCAAGAAGTACAATCAGTTCGATTTATCAGTAAAAGTAATCCCTAGCAATTCTTCCACAGCTTCTCTGGGAACCCTGTCCAGTTTGCGTGACTGATAGTAGGTATGCCCTTTTGAAATCATAAGTTTTTTTGCTTCTCTTATGATGTCTGCTGCGAATGAAGTCCCATAACCCAGTTCTATTAAGTCTTTTTTTGTTACTGTAATCATGTTCCTCCTTTCCATAGACCAGATATGGAACCCTCAATATCTGTCTATATTATATCAGATTTTGTGGCAAAAGTAATATTAAGATTGTATTTCCTGCAAATAGTTATTTGATTTTGAATGAAAAATTCTAATTCAAAATGGTATCTAAGCAAGCCGAACAGCTTTCGCTAAAGCTCATGGGAATCTCACCCCTGCATGGTTCTCATCCAGCCGTACCCTTTGCCAGCGGTGCTACATCATCACACGGACTAAGGCTGTACGGAAGTATCATTATCACAATAGAAAGGTCATGGCGGCAGCTCTGCGGTAAGCTGCTTATGGAACGCTGGCAGGAATCGCTATCCGGTATCATCCCTCCTTTGGTGGGTTACGGCGTGCCAGCCCAACGGCTCTCTTTCTATCGAAACGTATTCGGCTGCTTTATGCTGCGTTGATTAGACGCTTTCTTTTTCAAGGAACAATCCGGCTTTGTCAGCCTGTTAAAATGCACTGGTGATAATGCACTTTAATAGACTGGCAAGCTCTGTCTGGGAAGCATGGGTTTGTCCACGCTTCCACAGGCGAGCGTTATTTCTAGTTTGGTTCCCTGATTTCAAAAGATAAAATCTTTGCAATCAGACGTGTTTCCATCCGGCGGCGTAGGGTTTCATCTACAACCATGTGGGTATTTCCATATTCGTCTTTCATGGGACGCATGGAACGGCTGGCAATAAAACCGCTGTAATGGCGTACAATCTGGTTGACTGCTTCAATATCGCCGTCCGTAGCTCTTACAATCACAGGAAACGGAATCATAGGGTGCTTTGCTGTCATGCTTCGTCCTCCATAAATTTTTTGATAAATTCCAGTCCGGCGTGTCTTCTTCTCTGGATGGTAGAACGGTTGACTTCCAGAATTTTTGAAATTTCCGTATCGTCAAATCCAAGAAAATAATATCGCAGGATAACGTCACGTTTCTTTCCGTCCAGACTTTCTAATGCTTCGGCTAACAGGCTGTTTTCAATGCGGACAGTAAATCCATCCATTTCAAAAGTATGGAAGTGGGATGGATAGGTGTCTTCGGAAGAAAACAGATTGACGGTGTAATCGTCCATATCACAGAACAGGGTTTCCCGTTTACACTGTCTGGACAACGCTTTGAGATAGTCTTTGCGTTCATCCTCCATAGCGACTTTACAGATATAATCAAACTGGTTCTCTATGGTTGTCTGAAATTCAGATGGCTTCATCATTGCTCACCCCCTTTCCAGCCTTGAAAGGGAGCGAGTTGATAGGAATTTCTGCTTCTTTCCCCCTTTTCGCTCTTAGTCCCGACAGGACAGGGGGTGCAGTTGCGTTTTGAGAAGAAAAATTTAAAAACTTTTTCTTCCAACTAAAAAAGCACGCAAACAGACGATATTTCTGCTTGTGTGCTTCGATAGTTCTTACTATGTATTGTGAAAAACCATATTGCAGGTCAGACTTTTCTAGCGTAGGTGGATGGCTTTTTTTAACGGTTTACCGAATGTAGATATATTTAAGAAAATATTTTGCATAGCGGCTTCCTCCTGTAAGCCGCTGTCTGTATAAAGTAGTAGACTTTAAAAATCATCTATATTTCATGCAAAAAAAGACGGCGGCTTTTGTTAAACCGTCGTCTGGAAAAGATGATGTGATTTTGACGCAGGGAAAGTATGCTGCCAAATAACGGTTTTTTTTATTTCCGTTTCAGCAGCATAGTTTTATCTTTGGTACACATAATAGGAACTGTACAACTGTACAATACGTTTTTCTATACCTGTCACTATTATAACAGGAACAGTAAAATGTACAGAGGTGGTGTATTATGCGTAAAAAAGAAGATAAATATGATTTCAGGGCTTTGGGGCTTGCCATAAAAGAAGCCCGTAAAAAACAGGGTTTGACCCGTGAACAGGTGGGAGCAATGATTGAGATTGACCCACGTTATTTAACCAATATTGAGAACAAAGGGCAGCATCCCAGCTTACAGGTGCTTTACGACCTTGTATCTCTGCTGAATGTATCAGTGGATGAGTTTTTCTTGCCTGCCAGCAGTCAGGTGAAAAGTACCAAACGCAGGCAGTTAGAAAACAAAATAGACAATTTCACAGACGCTGACCTTGTTATTATGGAAAGCGTCGCAGATGGTATTGTCAAATCTAAGGAAGTGGGGGAAATGTAAATCCTCCACTTTTGTTTATAATTGCAGTGATATTAGAATTGATACTCTGCAATATTTTTGAAATCATTGTTCAACACATAATATACCTTATTTTTAGCAACGGAATATACAAAAGAAACTCTGGTTGCCCAAAGTCCTTCCTGACGTACTGACCTAAGTACATCAAAGGCGTTGGAAATAGAGAAGTTTTCTCCATATCCTTGCAGTAAATCCTTTGCCTTTTCATATCTGTTATCCCCAGATAAAACATATGGATTAGTCAATTCTGGTTTTAGAATGGAGTAATTTGTTATTAAGGAATATTTTTCTTTTTCCAAACGATACCCAATCCCCGGTTCAATAATGAGAACACGCCCAGTTCTATCCGAAAACATAGCCTGCATAGTAGTGTCAGGAGCATAAGTAATTTTCTTTTTTTTCACTATTTCCAATGAATCGTCAAAAGAGAGATTGCCTTTTATAAAGTTTTCTGTCAAATCAGCTATTGTATAGCATGATTCATTACCGCAAAATTGTGCATTGTCATTTCCATGTACATACAACAATGTGCCAACATTCCCATTTCTATTGATTCCATGAAAAGAGTGGTACTTATTATCGGACATTTTTATCCCTATAAAAAAACGGTCCTTTTCGGCAATTACAGTATGTTCCCATTCAGAAAGGTCAATATCAAAATTGAACCCAACAATGGTTTCTTTCCCATTATACACAAATCTTGTACACATATTTGTATTTCCTTTCGTAAACTAATTTGAATAGCATAAAAACTAATTACATTAGTAATTTTAAATATTATAAGACTGTTTGTCAATACAAGAGTTCATTTTTTCTAACCAAATTATTGACTTCATTAATTTGATTACTTAAAATGAAGTAAATGATGTGTAGAAAGAGGAAAATGAATATGCGAGTTACAAAAGCCGAAGTTATAAAAACTGCTTCTGATATGGCTGATAGAAATGGACTTCATAATGTTTCTTTGAAAGCTATTGCTGAAAATTTAGGGATTCGTACCCCCTCCTTATATAATCATATAGGAAGTTTGGATGAACTTCTTAGGGAGATAGCACATAGTGGTATGCGTACTATGAATGAAAAAATGATTCGTGCAGCAATCGGCCTCGTCGTTCGCCTCGGCGTAGTCCCCGAGGGATTCAGCATTAAAATTAGTGGCAGTTGAATATCTTAATTATATGATTGAACATCCCGGTGTTGATGAAATAATTCAATGGGCTAGTTGGAATGGAACAGAGGAAACAGCAATCATTTTTAATGATTATCTATCTTTACTTAAAACACTTATTTGCTCATGTGGCTTTAATCCAGATAAGACCACTGAAATTTTGAGCATGGTAACAGGTATGCTTCATGGTTATACAACTTTACAATTAAGATATGCTTTTTCTAATCCTGATAAAGTAAGAAAAGAATTATCCGAAGCAATTGACACACTACTATTGGGAGCTAAT
>OGYC01001352.1_pt1 | contig 21100 bp, 8 predicted proteins | sample 1576461 | NCBI WGS metagenome assembly OGYC01 (sample SAMEA3541569, study PRJEB24748) | human gut metagenome | biome: human gut; feature: human-associated habitat; material: faeces | place: China | collected 2012 | reverse complement strand
ATATTCATATATTCAAGAAATATGCGTGGATGTCAGCATTTTTAATATCTGGCTGTGTCGGATTATCTCTTATTGTTGCAATGGTTGTTTCGAGCCTTGTGGGAACTATTATTCCTATGTTCTTCCACAAGATTCACATTGACCCGGCTGTTGCGTCAGGTCCGCTTATCACGACTGTGAACGACCTCGTTGCTGTTGTCACTTATTACGGACTTGCAATGATATTTCTTGTTGAGATATTTCATGTGTAATTAACACTTTGCATAACCAACATAAAAATAAGCAGATGTTTCAGGTTGTATAAACCAAAACATCTGCTTATTATAATTATAGCAATTATTTAATCTTCTCAATACCAAGAATATGCTTCTGAATTACTTCCATGTCAAGGACTGATATTTCATCACTCCGTTCTGTTAATTTAGCAGCCATTTTATATGCTCCCTCGAGCTTGCTGATTCCTAATATATCCTTCTGGATTGCTTCCATATCAAGAACTGAAACACTACCATCACCATTAGCATCACCTGCTACATATACGTCTGATAAAAATATTTCTGAACTGCCACTTATATACATATATTGTAAGTTACAGCCTGTGAACACAATATCATTATTCCTTAGATATCCTCCATCTGGAGCAACTATAATTGCACTGTATCCCATACGTCTATACTTTGTTTTTATACTGTTTGCAGTTTCATTCTCCAGAAATCTCGTGAATGCGCCAGTTACCATTACCTGACATTGCGCTGTAATACCATTAACACTTGTTGCTGTTATGACAGTCGTTCCCGCTTTCTTAGCTGTTACATTACCATCTGAATCAACTGATGCTATTGAAGGATTGCTGCTTGTCCATGTGAGTGTTTTATCATCAGTCGTATTGGATGGACTGATGCTTGCATTAATCTTATAACTGCCTCCCTCTTTAAGACTAATCTTGCTGTCGCTAAGATTTATACTGATAATATGATTTTCATAAACCAATATACTGCATGAGGCTGTTTTTCCATTAATAGTCTCTGCTGTTATAATAGCATTTCCTGCTGCAATTGCTTTTACATTACCATCTGAATCAACCGTTGCAACAGAATCATTGCTACTGCTCCACTTAACAGCCTTTGAATATGTGGTATTGTCTGGTCCTATTGTTGCTGTTATTCTTGTGCTTCCGCCTTTCTGAACGGATAACGAAGACACATTAAGATAAATGTATTCAATTGCAATCTCTTTTTTCTTAACCGTAACTGTACAAGCTGCACTTTTTCCATCTTTTGTTGTTGCTGTTATAACAGCTGTTCCGATGCTCTTAGCTGTCACATTGCCACTGTTATCAACTGAAGCAACAGAATCATTGCTGCTTGTCCATATTATATTCCTGTATGTTGCATCTGCAGGTGTGATAGTCGCTTTAAGCTGCTCTGTAGCACCTTCTTCCAATGTAAGGCTATCCTTGTTGAGTGATACATTTTCAACATCAATAACACTCTGCTGACTTGTATTATCTGTAAATGCTTTTATTATAAAATTAGCTGAATACCTACTTCCATAATCATACCAATCTCCATATGGAATAGAATAAAAGCTCTGATTCTCTTTTGCAGATGATGTACAGCTAAACCAGTTTTCAACTGTCTGACTGTAATCACGTGCAATCCATGGTGAAACTCCATTCTTTCCTGTAAGTTCTACAACTACTGAGAATAATTCTCCCTGCTCAATATTAACTTCTTTGTCAAGATTAATAGTATACATGCCTGCATATGTAGTTGCTCCTTCCTTCTGGGCAACAAGTGAACCGCTTTCAGGATTAGACACATCTGTCAGCTTAGTATATACATATATCTTATAATCTACACTAGGATTCTGGCAATCTCTACTATATGTTTCAAACGACACAGCTTTAATATTCTCATATCCACCAGAGTTTGCCTTGGCTGTAAATACATTAGCAAACTTTCCTGTTGTTCCAATACTTGCACCAGAATGCTGCATTGTACCGTCATACTGATAATTATTATCATAATTATCAGATAAATCAGCCTCAAGAGCATATGCTATATCTGATAATGACTTGTCATAATATGATAAATAAAAATATCCTTCCTTACCATAACGGCTTCCCCAACTATTTCTTACAATCCATGCTCCATTACCATCTGGCTTAGTAGAAAAGTTATCTGCTGAGAAATCATCATCCCAGCCGACAATTGTTATTGCATGATTAGTACTATAATTCTGATTACAATAATATGCAGCAGTAGTACTGTTATAATAAGTAGTAGAATAATTAAAACTACTGTCTGAACAATATGATGCAGAGACAGCTCCATATTCCATAATAGCTCTTTTAATATCATTCGCACTTGATGTGTTAATCTTATAAAAATTCTGTACATGTGCAAATGTATCACTATATGCAAGTGAATCTCCAAGCTGGTTATTCTCAACCTTCTTCACATTCTCATCATTAAGAGGAAGAACTGTCTCTGTTACAGCTCCCTCCCAATCTTCAAGTGAATTAGCTGCAAGCTCAACATTACCACCCATCTGCATTATTGATTTACCTATGAACTTATTACTGTCGCCATCAAGTCCCCCTAACTTATCATTAACACAGTTATAAGTATAATTAATCAGATGAAGTTCAGACAAATCAATATCATCTGTAACAAGTTTCTTCTTTAACAGATTAATCTCAACAAGTGACATAGTCGCAAATGCCCAGCAGACTCCATATGATTCCTGGTCTCTTACTGCTGGAAGACTTGCAGTCTTATAATGAGCCGGATATACTACTTCCCTATCTGCGCTATACTGTGAATGCGAATCAGAAATATCAGGCTGCAATACACCCGGCACAGCCCTGACATCATCATCTAATTCAATATAACCGGTACCACGTTTCTGCTCAGATTCCTGTGCATCATATGTCTGCGCTGATATATCTACAATATCATCAGCATACGACGTGATTGACGCTGGCATTACCAGACTCACAGACATTACTACTGCTAATAATGTGCTAATTATCTTTTTGTTATACATTTTTCCTCCTATTACATGTGCTTTATCTAATAGTTACTTTTTCAATCATTTTCTTATAATAATTATATCCATATCCACATATCCGTCAATACCTGACACAGTATCTGTTACTCCATACTGCCACATCTGGAATGGGTATTTAAATGATGCAATATCATCCCCTATCTCCCAACGGGTTGATGTATAATAATAATCATAAAACCATGCTGCCATCCATGCAAGATATTTACTTGTAAGCTCACCTGCATTCATAGTATTATACCATCTGTTTCTGTTAGTATATATCATTGGAGCATATCCATTATCAGCTATGATATCACAGAATGCTTCGCATACCTCAGTAATTACATCCGGGTCTTCATCGTCATTAAGTTCCCAGTCAAATGCTACAGGATATTTAATATCATAATCCTTTATTAATGACAGGCAGTACTCTGCCTCCTCCTTTGCAGCCGCAACATCAGTTGCTCCAGAATAGAAATATACACCGACTCTTAATCCATTCGCTATTGCATTTTCTATATTATATCTGAAATACCGATCCTCATAAAGTCCATCATCACCACCACCGCATTTAATCATTGCAAATGAAATTCCATCGGCAGCTACACACTCCCAGTCAATCTGTCCCTGCCACTTGGATACATCTATTCCCATAAGCAGATTATCGCTGTCATATTTCTCTGATATATCTGTAAGCTCCTTATATGTACCTGAAATATCATGTGCCTTAGGATTAATATATTCAAGTCCTAATATATCTTTCTGAACAGACTCCATATCTAATACAGATAAAGTCCCAGTATCACTTAACAATCCTGCCTGCCTATACACTCCCTGTAGTGGCTTATCAATCCCAAGAATATCCTTCTGGACAGCTTCTATATCAAGTACATCAATATCACCATCTCCATCAACATCACCCGGAACAACAACTTCCGAATCACTTACTGCATCCCCGTTGTTATATATAATTACCCTGTCTCCGGTTGCAACTATTGAACTTTTTCCAAGGCTCTCACCATCAGCATTAACAATCTCTATATCATTATTTCTTAGCTGACGCTTCACCTGTGAAGCTGTCTGTCCGTCTGCAATTCTTATGATCTGCTGTTCTTCAGTTTCAGCTGCCTGTGTTGCCTGCGGTTTCAATGCAATAACTGATGCCGCACATAATATTCCAAATGCAGCTATTTTTAAATTCTTCATTATACTTGTGCCTCTTTTTTCTGGTTATATTATAAAGGCGCCGTGAGTACATAACTCACAACGCCTGTCCTCTTATTTTAATATAATCACTAATCTCTGATTGTGCAAGCCTTTAAGCCCAACTTTCACAATTTATCAGTTAATCTTCTCTAAACCGAGAATATTCTTCTGGATTGCCTCCATATCAAGTACTGATACTGTATCATTTCCTGTAAGCTTTGCAGCTTCATTATATGCACCTGCCAGTCCTTCGCCTATTCCTAAGATTGACTTCTGAACAGCTTCCATATCAAGTACATCGATTGTTCCGCTTCCATCTGTATCTCCCTTTACAACTACTGTTGCTGTGTCGATTACTTTGCCGTCCTTAACAACCTGTATCTTACAGCCTGTTCCTACTGGTTTAGCAGCTGGTAATTCTTTACCTTCACTATCTAATACACTGATATCAAGCCCTGGTAACTCTTTCTTAATATCCTCAATAGATGAGTTTTCCTTAAGTCCTGAGAATGCTTTTTCATCTGTGCCTTTAATTGTCTCTATCTTTATTGTTGAGTCTTCTCTTAATGATGAATCATTTAAAACACCTGATATATCTTTAAAACGCATCACTTTATTATTCACAAAATATATCGTTCCAGTCTTGTCTGTATAATTTTTTATATAGTCCGAATAATCCAATACATGCTCTCCGAAATATGTATACATCTTGAATAAAGATTTTTTCTGACTATTATCATAATAATGAATGCTTACATATCCATCCGAAAATGTTGTTAAATATATGCTTCCATAATCAGGATTATTGTATAAAGAATCTAATCCTATATCTATTTCTTTATCATCAGCACCAAATAATCGATATCTTCTACTATTTGCACCAGCACCTATAAATTCTCCTACAATATATGCACCCGTATCTCCTATTTTGTTAATAACAGGTGCGCCTGTTCCCGATAAATTAACCTTATGGATTCTTCCATTAGAATATGAATATCGGTCTCCTGAAATATTATACATATACGCACCATGTAAATTTCTATATAATACATCTGGCATCTGTATTTCTTCTACATCATTACCATAGAGATTATACATTTTTAATATTTTTTTATCACATGTGACTGTTGAACCATCCTTCAATGTTATAGTTTCATCAGCATTTTCTGATAAGTAAATATAACCATATGGAGAAGACCCTATATTTCCTATTAAATAGGAAGATACCCCGCCTTCAAGATAAACCGCCTCAGTATAACCACTTGCTTTTGTAATAACTGCCGCATACTTTACACTATTCACTGTACGATAAAATACCACACCAAAATCTGCAAGTACATATGACATATTACTTAAAGCAACACTATCATTTCCCGGAACAGACTTTATCTTATCAATCGCCGTTGCCTGCAAATCTGATACAAGAAATTGTTTCCCACCGCCATCAGGCACAAAATATTTACTGCCATCTATGTATGTAATGACAACCCCTTCTGCACTTTCAATACTTAACCTTGTGTCTTTTATTTCGAAATCAGTATCAAACCATTTGCTTCCATCCTTGTTACATATATTAACACACTTATTTTCAGAATTCTTTAATATGAAAGCTCCTTTCCCTTTTCCAGTGTTATTAATTGATTGCACATTAACATACTCACCTTCCAAAGTAAACCCTTCCATATACCTGTTATACACAATTGTTTTTCCATCGCTATTAACTATATAGTTTGTTTCTTTATTTGATATTTTCTTGAGATTTCCTTTCTTTTCAAACATTTCTCCTGTTGTATAATTATAATATCCATATTCATCATCGAACATCAGAATAGCTATCATATCCTGATGATTCGCATTTATGTATATAGAACCTCTGCTTACATATTTCTTCCCTTGACTCCATACTTTTCCATTCATATCAATCAAGGTAGCATATCCGTCTGCATTAACAAAAAGCATAAAATATGTTTCATATGCCTCACCTATTCTAGCTGAATAATTATGTATACGTAAACAATCCTTCTCAGTAAATATTACATCTCCATTTTCGCTGACAAGCGTATAATCAAATAAATTATCATCTTTATTCTCTTTGAGTCCATATATGAATTTTTCTTCTACATTTTCATATAAATCAATATCATCATACCATTGTTTATTGTTAAGTGTTATCTGGTTACCTACTCTGTCTATTGTTCCTAATTTCTTATCTTTCTCAACAATTGTATATTTATATGTCATCTTTGAAAGAGTTCCATATATTGCGTCATATTTCTTATTGCCATCTGCGCCCTTATTCTCAAGAATATGACTCTCACCATCCTTATCATAATACGCCAAAACAGAATCTGACGACAATGAAACTTTCTTATTAAGTTTACATCTTGACGAATATGTTGATTCCTCTATATTAGAAATCAATATAATACCTTCGTCATATGTAACTCCATCATTATACTGTCCATCATCAACCAACTGAACATACTTTTCATTCTGAAATGCCGTCTGTTGTTCTCCCGCAGCATATGTCTTCACCGCACTACTATTGCCAGTTATAAACATTCCTGTTGTCATAACAAGCGCCATTGCGGCCGACACAGCTTTTCTCACTGTTCTTACCATTTTCTGTTCCTCCTCATAATTTAAAACATGCCTCATATAGTGACAAATCTTTTATTTAAATATAATATTCTAATGATAATTATGCAACATATTAATTCATTTTTCGCAAAAAGCCGCAGAAGCTGGAATTATTATTAATCTTTAATTCCAGCCCTGCGGCATCATTACTTTTATTTAATTATTCTGTTCATTATTATTTTGCGTTAATCTTCTGTAATCCAAGGATATCCTTCTGAATTGCCTCCATATCAAGTACTGATATCTTATCGCTTTCTGAAAGCTTGGCTGCTTCATTATATGCTCCCGTAAGTCCTTCGCCAATTCCTAAAATTGACTTCTGCACTGCTTCCATGTCAAGTACATCTATTGTGCCTGAACCGTCTGTATCTCCTTTTACAACTACTGTTGCAGTGTCGATAACTTTACCATCCCTGATAACCTGTATCTTACAGCCTGTTCTTACTGGTTTAGCAGCTGGTAATTCTTTACCTTCACTATCTAATACACTGATATCAAGCCCTGGTAACTCTTTCTTAATATCCTCAATAGATGAGTTTTCCTTAAGTCCTGAGAATGCTTTTTCATCTGTGCCTTTAATTGTCTCTATCTTTATTGTTGAGTCTTCTCTTAATGATGAATCATTTAAAACACCTGATATATCTTTAAAACGCATTGCTTTATTATCCACAAAATATATTGTTCCAGCCTTACCAACATAATTAGTTATGAAGCCTGAATAATCCAATACATGTTCTCCGAAATATGTATATATCTTATATATAGTTTTTCGCTGGTTATTATCATAATAACTAACGGTTACATATCCCATATCTAAAGTGTTCAAATATATAGACCTATAATTATCACTGCTATATAAAGCATCCAGTCCAATATCTACTTCTTTATCATTGGCATCATATAACTTATATCTAGTCCGACCATTCTCATATAGAGAATATATGTATGCTCCTGTATTTCCGATTTTCCTTATGTATGGTGTATTTGAATCTGTTTGGCTAATAACTTCTGTAAATCCATTTGAAGTCAATCTGTATTTTTTCCCTTCATCGGAATAAAAATAAGAAGTCTTACTATCTCGATATAAGTTTTCAGGCATCTCTATCTCTTTAAGCTTAGTATCATACAAATCGTATGCTTTTGTAACTTTCTTATTACAAGCTACAGTTGAACCATCCGTCATTGTTATAGTTTTGTCAACATTCTCTCCGAAATATAATATTCCAGCTATTGAAGCAGAAGTTCTACTCGTTGCCTTATAAACATCACCATCTTCTATAATCTCAGCTTCTGAATACTCACTTTCTTTTGTAATCAGAATATTATGTACTGAACCATCTACATACATAGTATAAGATAAAATCACTCCAAAATCTGTCATGTAAAAGTTAAGTCTTGTGAATCTATAACTGCCATACAATTCCTCTAACTTAGCATCAGCTAATCTCATTAAATCAGATTGTTTGATTCTAATATCACCACCATCAGAAACAAAATAGGAATTTCCATCTGATAATGTAAAAAGCCCACCCTCTGCACTATATATCTCTGGGCATCTTACAATTTCTGAATCCGAATCAAACCATTTACTGCCATCTTTATTCAATATATTAGCTATACCATTCGAATTATTCAATTTATATACAGCTTTTCCATTACCTGTATAAATACTTGAATAATTTAATTGACTAATACTAGTATATTCGCCGTCCAATTCATATTCCTTTTTCATATATCCATTATATATAATTGTCTTGCCATCATTAACTACAAGATATTTTTCAGTTCTATTGACATACTGGCTTTTTAATGTACCTTCTCCCTCGATCTTCTCTCCTGTAGCATAATTGTAATATCCATACGCATTATCATATATAATCATAACACATATTGAATCATCTATTGAACTTCTCACAGTTCTGCTGCTTTTGATTTTATCACCATCATGCCATATCTTTCCAGAAAAATCCATTAATATTGATGTACCATCTGCCCTGTCTAACATCAAGAAGTATGATGTGTATTTACTATTAGTATAGTACGATATATCCCTCACATTATTGCAATTATTTACTGTAAATAATTCATTACCATCTTCACTGACGACTGTAAAATCAAAGACATTACCACTTGTATACTGTTCAAGTCCATATACATAACCTATTCCATCAGCATTATATATGTACATATTATCAAACCACTGCTGTCCGTTAAGTGTAACTATTTCTCCAGCATCATTGATAGCACCAAGCTTGGAATCCTTTTCGATAATATTTAACTGATAATATGACTGTGATACCGAACCATATATTGCATCAAACTTCTGATTACCATTCTCATCGGTATTCTCAAGCACATGGTCTATACCATCCTTATCCATGAATGCAAGTTCTGAATCTGCCGAAAGTGTAACCTTATCCTTAAGATTTCCCTTATCTGCATACGTTGAATCAGTTACATTAGATAGAAGTATAATACCATCATCATATGATACGCCTGTACTGTACTTGCCATCTCCGATTACTTCAACATATTTGCTGTTTACAAACTGTTCCTCTGATTCTCCCGCAGCATATGTCTTCACCACACTGCCATTGCCAGTTATAAACAATCCTGTTGTCATAACAAGTGCCATTGCGGCTGACACAGCTTTTTTCACTGTTCTTACCATTTTCTGTTCCTCCTCATAATTAATCTTTCTTCAGTCCATAAACTGATGATACACATATTCCCAGTATTATCCAGAATACCGGATTCACTGTGACCATACTGTCATTTACAAGACCATATATCATAAATCCTACACCAGCTACAAAAGATGCCCCAGCCACTGATGCAAGATTATGTTTATTGTCATTATTATAACATAACTCTATACATTTGTAATTTGATATGTAATTAAATATAACCATAACAAATATCACAAGCATAGCAATCAGGGCTATACACCCCTCTTCCATCGCTGTCTGAAGATACATGCTATGTGGCTTATCAATCACAAATTTGGTACTTCCGTGGGTATTCAGAAGTCCAACATAATCATTCTGCTTAAAGTAATATGCAAATGTTCCTGCTCCATGTCCGACAACGATTGTTTTTCCTAACATTGGCAGAGTGTTCATCCATGCATATCCACGACCTGTGAACAAAGGATACAGTCTCTTGCCAAAACGGCTTGTTCTTGATACATCTGTAATCTGTGTCCCATTCTGACCTACTCCATAAAATACATTGTCTGCCACATAGAATTCTATTGTATCATCATATCCCAGATTGATAACAATCTGGTTATATGAATTCATTGAAATTGATATCATTGCATAATCTTTATCTTCAAAATGTATCACATCATCTTCATTGCTGACATCAAGCTTGTTACCATTTTCATCCATAAACTGCAGTGTTCCACCATTCATCGCAAGACATAATTCCCTGTCTGGTCCTATAATTCTCAACCTGTTATCTTCCATTTTGATATCATCAAGCTGGAACTTATCTGCATTGCTGTTTACCTCGTCAATCGTTTCATTAGCTGCTATGTCCTTTCCTGCTTTTAAAAGTTTCCCACCAGATATAACATTTGTAAGAATAACTATAAACAGCATAGCAAATATATACGCAACGAGTCTTTTCCACATATATTTCAAGCTTCTTATATGAATCACTAAAGCAAGTATTATCTCAATAATCAATACATAAAATGAAGCTGTCGCCTGCGACTTAAACACGCAGAATATCATCCCTGCTGACGCAATGCCATATATAATCTGCCCTATTTTCTTATTCTCTGCCAAAAAGAAGTTCCACATAAAAGGAAATATCAGTATACAGAATCCGCCGTAATAGTTGGGATTATAAAATGTAAGCCCGACCATATCAGAAAAGCCCGATACTCTTAGTTCCGAAACTATCCCCTTATATGCCTGAGGAGTTATCATATTCCTTAGCCAGTTTATCTCAAACAATGGCTTGTAAAATGCTTCCACGCATGTAAGTATTACCGTAATTACAGCAATTCCAAGCATAACCCTCTTTAATAGTCTGCTCATATTCTCATAGCAGAAATAATTCATTCCACCAAGAAACAATAACATATATGCAATCAGCACATACACGCTCTCATATTCAGACGGACTTCCTTTTCTGACCGTAGCATGATATTTTGAGAAAATCGCTGATAAAACCGTCATAATAATAAATACTCCTGACGCAATTATCATCACCCTGTTACTCTTACTTCTTATCGGTGTTGCTTTAATTATATTATCTGGAAATATATTCTCACCTATAATAAAACATGCAATCAATATTCCTAGAATAATAACCGCCACAGCTTTATAATACAAGAAAAAATCAACAGACAGACCATCTGAATTCTGAAAATACTCTGATGCTGTCTCATCAAGTCTTACTACTTTCATATATGTAATCCAAGGAATAACTGCCATACATATAATAATTATTAATGCTGCAAGTTTCTTATATCCTGGTTCATTATTCACAGAATTTCTGACCTGTCTATTTCTCTTCATCCTTATTCTCTGTCTTTCTGCGCTTTATGATTACATATGCTGCACCACCAGCTATTGCAACAACAATAATTACAACAACTACTATCGCCGCAGCATTTACTTTCTTAGTCTTATTGTTCTTTACATCTGAGGAATTATCCTCCCCTTTGTTGCCACCTGCCGATATGCTGCCACTGGCAGATGAGTCATGGTCTGTTTTCTCATTAACAGATAATTCACTTTTCTTAACAGAATCACCTTTATTACTGCTTTCAGAATTATTATCATTCTTAGAGCTTTCACTAACAGAAGCATTTTCCTTAATCTGCTTCTGTTCATCCTCTGTCAATAAATCTCCAGCTTCGTTATATACCTTTTCTCCAACAGAATCATTATCTGTTATATTACTGACTGTATTATTAACTGAATATGAAATATTCACATCATATCTTTCTGATGTTGCTTTCTGTCCATTCTGAATAACTGCATTAGATACCTTCAATGCATTTTTCAGTTCCTCCGGATTATCAATACTTCCCTTCACTTTGAACTTCAGAGAAAACAAATCGTCGCTCCCCTTTTTTAGCGGATCAGATACGTTAAGATACTGATATGTTATCTTACCATCTTTTGCGGCTATATGGTCAAATCCCATGCCTCCATTATCATCCGCAATCTTTTTCATTGATGACATATCAACTTCAAGTAAATTCTCGTCATATGTAAGTTCAATAACCATTGTAGTTATTGTACCTGAAAATGAATCATTATAGTTGGTTATCTTTATATCTGCATCAACAACATCCCCAGAAGTATATCCTGACTTATCAGTCACAACGCTTAATTCAATCTTATCATCTGCTGCATAGCTCATTATTGGTGATAAATTAAAACTAACCAATATAATAAGCAATAAACCCAGAACTGCTTTTCGTATATGTTTTTCTAATCTGTTCATATCCTTTAACCCAAAGAAGGGCGTACTTAACATACGCCCTTCAACTTTTCCATATATTCTATTACTTTCTGTTTCTTCTTGCATATGGAACTGCACAAGCTACTGATACACCAGCTAATAATGCAAGAATCATGTACATATACATATTCATTGCATCGCCTGTTTTAACTCCATTACCACTCTCAGATGAGCCTGTTGAAGAACCATTATTGTCTGTTACATTCTCTGTAGAGTTCTGTGTATTGTCATTAGCTTTGCTCTCTTCTTCAAGAATCTTTTTAACTGATTCCTCAAGTTTTGTTAAGCCCTTAACATTACACTCAGCCTGCTCTGTTGCTGACATAGCATCGTAATCAGCTCTAAGCTTCTTAACAGCATCTATATCTGCCTTAGTGATATTATTCTTAAGTAACTTTGCTACTGATGCATTAAATGCCTCAATTGCAGCTTTTGTCTTAACTTCTACATCAAATGTAGCTACCTTATCTTCATATGTTACCTTAACTGTAATCTTACCAGCCTTAGCTGTATCTACTGCTGTAAGCTTAACATTCTTTGTAACATCTGCTGTTGTTCCGTTGTCATATACGGCCTGAACACTAAGTCCTGTTGAATCAAACTTCTGTCCTTCAAGGTATACAACCTTTGTAGGAGCACTAACAATCTTGATTTCCTTTAATGTCTTAGCAACTACTGTGAATGAGAACTTCTCTGTAAGGTCACCAATCTTAACTGTTGCTTCTGCACTACCAACCTTATCAGTCTTATATGAAACCATATCCTCAGTTACCTTAACAGGTTCCTTAGTATCATTATCATATGTTACTTCTGCTGTAATTCCTGTTAAGTCAAGCTTCATACCTTCAACAACTGACTTATTCTCTGTACCTGAAAGCTTCATTGAAACTGGCTTCTTAGCTACTACATCAATTGTGAATTCAGCATTTAATCCTAATATAGAAACCTTAACAGTTGTCTTTCCAGCCTTAGCTGTTGAATATGAAAGCATATCCTTTGTAAGAACCACTTCCTTAGATGAGCCATCGTTATACTTAACTACTGCTGTCATTCCTGTAAGATCAAGTTCCTTACCTTCCTTAACGCTCTTTCCTTCAACGCCCTTAAGTGCTACTGACTCTGGCTGTGGTTCTACCACATTGATTGTAAATTCTGTAGTCTTTCCATTGTAAGTAACTGTTACTGTCTTCTTACCTACTGTACTTGTATCTACTGCTGAGCACATTTCACTTGTAACATCAATGTTTTCTGTTGTGTTGTTATTGTATGTTAACTTAATCTTAGCACCGCTTACATCCATTGTCTTTCCAACAAATACATCTGTCTTAGCTGGTGCAGATGCCATCTCAATCTTATCAAGTGATTTTGCCTTTACTTCAATCTTGAAAATCTGGCTAAGTCCTGCATACTTAACTGTAACATCAGCTTTGCCAACCTTGCTGTTATCGTATGTTGCCATATCAGATGTTACATCAATTGTCTTCTCTGAATCATCATCATACTTAATCTTAGCCTGGATTCCTGTAAAATCAAGATTATTCATGCCTTCAATAATAGTCTTGCCTTCTGTTCCGAAAAGTTCCATTGATAAAGCTTTCTTATCTACAACTGTAATTGTAAAGAAATCTGAAAGCTCTCCAACTGTAACCATAACCTTTTCTGTTCCAACTTTAGTTGTGCTGTATGAAAGCATATCCTTTGTTATATCATATGTCTTTGATGTACCATCATTGTAATTAACTGTAACTGTCATTCCTGTAAGATCGAGTTCTTTACCAACCTTAACTGTCTTTCCTTCAACGCCGTTAAATTTTAATGATACTGGCTTTGGCTCAACTACATTAATCTTGAACTGTGTTGTCTTTCCTTCATATGTAACTGTTACTGTCTTCTCACCTGCAACTGATGTATCAGGTGTAGAACACATAGCAGCTGTAACATCGAAATCTTCTGTTGTTCCATTATTATATGTTGCTGTAATCTTAGCACCACTTACATCCATTGTCTTTCCAACGAATACTTCTGTATTAGTTGGATTAGACTTCATCTCAATCTTATCAACTGACTTCTTAACAACATCAATTGTAAATGTCTGTGTAAGACCTGCATATGAAACAGTTACAGTAGACTTACCTACTGTCTTATTATCATACTTTATCATTGCAGGAGTAAGCGCAATACCTGTATCCTTAGAACTATCATCATATGTAACATCTAATGTCATTCCTGTAAGATCAAGTTCTGTTCCTTCAACAATACTCTTACCGTTAACACCATTAAGTGTTATTCCTGTTGCCTTCTTATCAGATACTGTAACATCAAATGTTGCTGTCTTTCCCTGATATGTAACTGTTACTGTCTTCTTTCCTGCTGTGCTTAAATCTACAGCACTGCACATATCTGATGTAATATCAACTTCTTCTGAAGTTCCATTAGTGTATGTAAGCTTAAGCTTACCACCTGTTACATCAAGAGCCTTGCTTCCTGTAAAGTAATCTGTCTTTGTTGGATTCTTTGATACTTCAATTGAAGAAAGTTCCTTAGCAATTACGTTAACTTTTGCTGGTGTAACACTTGTTGAATACAGCTGTGTTTTGCCAAGTTTGAAATTCTTCATTATTAAATTATCCTGTGATACACTAAATGTTACATTCTTATTATCTGATATAGAATTCTTAACCTTTAATGTATATGATAATATTACATTTGTTTCATTCTTTCCATCAGAATTACCCTGCTTAAACTGATTAGGTCTATCCTTTCCCTTTCCATATGAAGCAGCTCCAATTATCTGTTTCTTATCTGCATCATAGTTAATATCAGTTCCGTCTTCTGGATTTCCATAATAAAGAAGTCCACCGTCCATTGAAACAATTTCAAACATATCAGTATCAACTGGTATTCCAAGCTGATATACACTAATTGTTGGATCAGTGTCACCACTAATTGTTGAATTAAAGCTGTCAATCTTAACTGTTACTGTTACCGTATCCCCCGGTCTTAAATCTGTCTTATCAGTTGTTACTGAAAGAGTAACATCTGCAGCTTTTTCATCTGCATTAGCACTGACAGAAGAAAGTCGGATTCCACTATACATGGCAACGATTAATACCAAAGCCATAAATGCGGAAAATATCCTTTTTTTCATGCTTTTTCCTCCTGCATATTATATTTATTTACACTTAAACATGTGTATCATAATGTTATCACTAACGTAGTTAAAAATCAATGTCTATTTCAATAAACTTTCACAATTTTATGTGCATTTTAACTACGTTTGTCAATATACTTAATCTGTTTTTGTACATTTTAATTAATCTTCTAAATTCCCAGAATATCCTTCTGGATTGCTTCCATATCAAGAACATCAATTGTTCCAGGTACAGTAATTTCTCTAAGACTTGAGCAGTCTATATCCTTGAAACATCTGTCATATCATTGTCGATGCCAAACCCATTTCTTTTTCACTATCTTTCTCACGCCTGATTTTCCCTTCATAATTTTTAGTTGTAGCACTCTTAATATGATTTACAATTATAACACTAACTTATCCAGTAAAATCTTTTGCTTCCTCAAATGCCTATATCATTACCTGAATTGCAAATATAACATTTATATTCATTATAATTCTTTTGTCAAAACAAGAGCATGTTACCCTTCATTAAGTAACATGCTCCTATTTTTCATATACATTATCGTCTGGTGTTTTCACCTGTTATTTAGTTAATATTAGCAATTCCCAGAATATCCTTCTGAATTGCCTCCATATCAAGTACAGTTATTTCATCTGAACCTTCTGTAAGTTTTGCTGCTTCTTTATAAACTCCTTCAAACTCATCCCCAATTCCGAGAATAGATTTCTGGATTGCTTCCATGTCAAGTACATCGATTACACCGTTTCCGTCTGTGTCACCCTTGACAACAACCGTAACTGTATCAACAACTTTGTTATCCTGTGTTAATTCAACAATACATCCTGTTCCCACAACAGCGTCATCAGCAAGCTGCTTGCCATCAGCGCCTTTAACTGTGATATTCTTGCCAAAACCTATTGCAAATGAATTCGCCTTAAGCGCAGGCTTAACTCCTGTAAGCATCTGTGTTCCTGATGAATTCTTATTGACACTGTATCCAAGATTATTATTCTTTACAATCTCAGCGATTGTGCCTGCTGATACATCTGGAGCATCAGGTTTATCCGGATTAGAAGATTTCTCTAGCGTAAATACCATATAGAATAAACTTATAGGATTATCCTTTGTGAGTACTACCTCCCCAGGTTCAATATCAACAGTTAATACGCCATTAGCGTCAGTTGATTTCTTAGTTCCATTAATTTTAATATTCTTGCTTCCTTCAGCAAACACAAGTGTGAGTTTTCCTTTTGATGCTGCTGTAAATTTAATGTTAGTCTTTGATTCTATCTTAAGAGCCTTTGTAAAATCTATACCATTATAAGATGATTTTTTATTAGCCATATTTGTATCACCTGAAAATGTATAGAATGTACTTGTCAAACCATCTTTTGTAAAATTATGAACATATGAATCTGATGATGGTACGTCTGGTGTATCTGGTTTTTCAGGCTCTTGTCCTTTAATCGGAATAACTGCTGTTTCTTCATTACCACATACTTTACATGTACGGCTCTTAAGCCCTGTCTCTGTTTCTGTTGCTTCCTTAACCACGCTCCAGTCGCCATATGTGTGGTCTGTCTTAGGAATTGCTTCCGTGTATGTCTTTCTATCACATATTCCCTTTGTAGATGTACATGTATATGTAATAGTTCCTTCTTCTTTACATGTTGCTTTCTTAGTAACAGTCTTTACATAATTGTGATAATGCGCATTCGGATCGCTTGATACAATATCAATTGAATTAACTGTTATCTCCTTAAATGTTCCTGCCTTCATTGTCTTTCCATCACCTGGCTGGAAATTCATTGGTTGAATCATATATGTTCCCGCCGGAAGGTCTGTAACTGTACCGCTTCCCTTAAGGAAACACTCTCCTGCCGCATTAACTAATACACCAGTCTTAGCATCTGAATCATCTGCATATTTAATAGTAATATCAACTGTTCCACCTACTGTAAATGCGTATACTGTCTTACTTACCTTGCCTGGTGTTAATGTTGCAGGTAATGAAGTAACATTTACTGGTGTTACATTACTTGGAACATATGAAATCTGTGACTCTGTTATCTGATCTGCTGTAACAACATTTTCCTTTAAAACACCTGTACGGGCAGCTATTACTTTTCTTGCTTCTGTTATACTTGTCTGTAATTCATAATCTCCTGTTGGGATATATGAAAGTTTAGAATCAGTATCAAACTTGCTGTAATCAATATTACGTGCTGTAAACTTACAGTTGTTAGCCACTGTATCTGTCTTATTAGTGACAACTGTTCCATCCATCTCATTAATGCAGCTTGAGAATGAATCGCCAAAACTCTTAATAGCACCTGAATCCACTCTCTGAGGGCTCTTACACATATAGAACAGATTGTATTCAGAATAAATGTATGCGTTAGCTCTTACATTCATTGCATAATCTGTCTGTCCCTCAAATATATTATTGTACATATGTACATTAGCATTACGTGTTAATGGACCTCTCGCCTTACATAACTTCCAGTAATTGTGATGATAAGTAAGATTGTACTGTAAGCTTGAATCTGCTGAGCCTACAAGGTTAGTCTTATGGCAGCCTTCAAAGTAATTATAACTGCATGTAAAATACTGTCCACGCTTAAAATCTACTGAGCCATCGCCTTCGCCCTTATCTGACTCTGCCGGATTAGAAACATCTGGGCAGTAGAACTCATTATTATGTATCCAGCATCTCTCAACACTTGCTGAAAGTTCTGAATTAACATTTGATGATGCCTGAACACCTTCCATACCAATAGCATCTTCTGGTGTATTGATAAACGTAAGGTTGCGGACTTCAAAGCTCTTTCCCAAATCAGGCTTAGCACTCTCTGCCATGTAATGGAATCCCCAGCCATCAACAGTTGCATCTGTTCCAACACCTTCAAGAGTTATATCCTTACCAGACTTAATTCTCGCCATGTGTCCGTTATCACCAACTGAACCACCAAAATCATCTCCATTATACTGTGTAAGACCATCAATAAGTCCTGTTGAGGCATTATATGTTCCCTTTTTATATAATCCACTGTCACTTACTGTTCCGATAAAGCGGACAACTAAAGGAATATTATTCTCTGCAAGCTTCTGGATAATACCCTGATTAGTGTTAGCCTTGGCATATATTGTCTTACCTTTTGAAACTTTCTTGCATTCACCCTCGTGGCCTTTTTCTCCACACTCTTTACCTACAGAATTAAGAATATTACCAATACCCTTAACAGTTATCCCGCCATAGCTGAGTGTTACTGTATTCTTGTTCTCATCAGTTACATAAAGAACAATTGCGTTGTCCTTTAATGTTCCGTCATCATTATATGCACCTACTCCGTCTGTATAATTAAAATGTGCATATCCCGAACGGTCCTGTTCAGTTACATTAATTCCACTCTTAGTAACTGTTCCATTCTTGGTTGTTACTGTTAATGTGTATGTACCTGCTTTAACACCTGGAATATCAATTCTTACACCTCCGTTGTAATCCCTTACAAGATATGTAAAGTCTTCCCCAGTAAGTGTTCCTGATATTGTTCCACTATACGAAACGGCTGTTACATCAGCATCTTTTATGCCAGAAATTGTAGCATAAAGTGTTTCATTAGCTCCCCCAACTGTCGCAAAGCTTGCTGCTGATGCGGCATGAATTGTACCTGGTACTGCAATTGATAAATTACTTACAATAAGCAGTCCTGCAAGCGCTTTTGCAAAAACTTTTTTCATTTTCTGCTTCATTTTTCCTCTCCTTTACCTCATACAGTATACATGTTTTTGTGCATATCGAACATGAAAACTGATAAAATCAAGATTCATATTAACATTTTTATACAAAGAATTCAATCGTTTATTTTATATTCTGATTACTAATTTATACAAAAAATAAGGATATACCATCTTTGAAAGAATGATATATCCCTGTTATCGCTTATCTAATATTTAATTAATCTTCTGAATTCCCAGAATATCTTTCTGAATTGCCTCCATATCAAGCACCGTGATATCATAACCATCTTTTAATGAAGCAGCTTCTTTATATGCACCTGATAACTTATCTCCAATTCCGAGGATTGACTTCTGGATTGCTTCCATGTCAAGGACGTCTATTGAACCACTTCCATCAACATCTCCTTTTACAACAATAAAAGAAGTTTCTAATATACTATTATCTTTCTTATATTGTAATATACATCCTGTCTTAAGTAACTCTATGCCATTCATTACAATACCATTAGAATCAAGTACACTAATTTCATCACCTAAATTTTTATATGAATTTTGTAAATCATAAACATTTTTATTTCTGCTTGCATTTACATAGGGTTCAACAACTCTAACTGTACATATTGCACTTTTTCCATTAGCAGTTGTTACCGTAACAACTGCTTTTCCGGTCTTTTTAGCAGTTATTATACCATTACTATCAACCATTACAACATCATTATTATCACTTCTCCAGCTTAATATTTTTGATTCCGTTGTATTATATGGAAATATCTCTGCTATTAGTTCCGTACTATTTCCTTCTTTTAAAACAATATCACTTTGGCTAATATTTATATCTAATAATGGAATATTTCCATCTTTGTCTCCTAATGCTATTTTTTGTTTTTTTATAGTTCCATCATAAAAGTTCCATTGTAATGTTACATATTCCGCATTACCAATATCATGTCCATCAACAATAAACTTACCATTATTACCAGTATTTATTTTGACACCATCAATGTACATATCTGCTATATCAGCAGTTGCACCCTTCATATATAATCTTCCATCAATATTAACAGCTTCATCAACTCTAAGAGGCATTTCTGGACAAAAATCTGAACTAAATGACATCATCTCTGAAAATGTGTTACTTCCCAATATACTTACTTCGCCATGTCTATATGAAGTTATATATCCATATGTCATATATCGTCCATATAGAGCTGCTGCCTTTATATTTGATACTTTTAATCCACCCAGTACATATATATTCCCTGTAACAACAACATTAGATAATGTTACTATAGCCTCTGGACCTACATATACATCTCCATTAATTGTTGTATTATAAACTGATGTATTCTTGTTATATACAATTACATCTGATAATGGAATTATGTTTTCATAACGGTTATCAATATAAACTTCAAAATCTCCTGCTGATAAGTCTGCTTTTTCTTCATAAAAATCATATACATTACTATTATGAATTTCTATTTGATTATCATATATATCCTCTGCTTTCATCCAACTTATTTTCCATATTCCACTTTCACTTGTCTCTTTTATTTCTATTTCCCCTTCATAATATCCTGTAATATTATTATATTTTAATACCATAGATTCTGTATTCTTTGTCTGTGGTCTCTGATAAAACATAAACACATGCTTTATCTCTGTTTCATCTGTTATTCTTATACTTATCTTTACTTTATCTCCTGTTCCGGCCTGGTTTCTACTAACTTTTAATGATTCAATATCTATTACTGGAGCATGTATATCTGCCTCTGTTCCTTCTACTTCAAAATCTCCTGCTGATAAGTCTGCTTTTTCTTCATAAAAATCATATACAT
>OGYC01001346.1_pt1 | contig 21162 bp, 10 predicted proteins | sample 1576461 | NCBI WGS metagenome assembly OGYC01 (sample SAMEA3541569, study PRJEB24748) | human gut metagenome | biome: human gut; feature: human-associated habitat; material: faeces | place: China | collected 2012 | reverse complement strand
CGTTGGCTCCCACTAATCCAATCTTATCAAGCCTGTTAAGCTGGAAAGACACATTGTTAAATATCGCTCTGTCACCAAATCCGTGTGTAAGTCCGGTTACTGTAAGTAAACTCATATCTGATATCCTTTTCTTTAATAAATTTATTAAAATATTATAAGATATTATGGCTATTATTGTAAATACCTTAAACATCTGTTAAAATGTGGAGTTGTGTTTGTATACACATATTTACAAAATAATCCAAACAAAAGGAGGTTTCCATGTCAGAAGATTTTGAAATTTTATATTCTGATTCTAAAGAATCTGGTTCACATCATTCACATCACCATTCTGATGGAGAACATCACAGTTCGCATCACCACTCTGATGAATCACGCCACAGTTTACATCATCATGGTTCACATAGACACTCTAAGCAGCGCAAGCGCAGAAAACGCATACTTATAATTACTTTGAGCATTGTCGCATGTCTGCTGATTGCCATTGGTGTTGGCGGTGCTTATGGCTACAAGATTGCTAAACGCGAGGTTGCTGATGTTAAACAACAGGCTTACACTCTTAAGGCTGACCTTAAAAATGTTATGGCTGGACTTAAAGCACAGGACCCTGTTGCCACAGAAACTGCATGTGACCAGCTTGATGTAGCAATTGAAGATATTAATAAAACATTTGACAAAAAAATATGGAAGACAGCTTACAAAATCCCTAAATTCAAAGGATATATTGATTCTGTCAAAGAACTTCTTGATCTCGTTCAGGAAGCTTCCTCAGATATTGCACGTCCAACAGTTGCTGTACTTAATGACTATCCGCTTTCAGGACTTAAAGTTGATGATGGCTTCAGCATAACCACTATCAACGCATATCTTTCACTTCTTGAAGATATAGAGCCTAAGATAGACCATATAGTTACAGCAATGAATCAGGTTGATCTCCCAATGGGACTTAACAGCATGATTGCAGACTATTCTGTACAGATTGCTTCAATGACAGGTTCATATGATAATCTCAAAGAGTTCCTTCCTCTATTCAAAACATTTATAGGAGACGGCTCTGACAGAACATATCTGCTTGCTGCACAGAATTCATCAGAAATCCGTGCTTCTGGCGGTTTCCCTGGTTCTATAGGTACAATCCGCATCCGTGATGGGGTACTTACAATTGGTGATTTCAGCAGTGTATACAAGGTTCTCGCTTCATATACGCCTTCCGCTGCCAATATCACATCCGAAGAAAAAGAGCTTTTCGGCTCATGGATGAACGGTCCAAGAGATGCATGTTTTGACCCAGATTTTGAAAGAGTTGCGTATATATGGGCGCTCGCATATGAACAGAAGAATTCCGAACACGTTAATGGTGTTGTTTCTCTCACACCTGCTATTATTCAGGGAATGCTTGAATATATAGGTAATGTAACACTTTCAGATGGTACAGAATTAACAAGTGAAAATGCTACAAAGGTTCTGCAGTATGACCTTTATTACAAGTATCTTAATGCAAATGCTTCTGCTACCTCATATGACTATGTTGATGATTTATTTGCAGAAACAGCCAAAGCTACTATGTCAAAGCTTGTATCTGATTTTGACGTCAAGAAGGCTGGTGATTATTATAAGGTATTCTCAGACGGTGCTAAAAACCGTACAGTCATGATGTGGATGGAAGATGAGGAAGAACAGGAACTTGTTAAAAATGCAGGCTGTTCCGGTGGACTTAACGAAGATCCTGAGAATCCTGAAACAGGAGTATATTTCAGCATTTCTGATCCATGCAAATTGGGCTGGTTCCTCGATATCAACACAGAAATCAGCGAACCTGTTGTTAATGATGATGGCACAAGAACTTATGATGTAACTGCAACTTATAGCAATGTATTAAGCAATTCAGACAAAGTTAATGCTGGAAATTATATACTTGGAAGCTACGGCGGAACAATCACTGGTTATATCCATATATTTGCTCCTGCCGGAGGAACAATCTCAGATATAAAAGCAAGCAATGGTGGAAGAATGTATACAGGTACTTACCATGACCTTGATGTTGCATATATGTTTGGCAACTCAATTGCTCCTGGTGCAGGTATTACTATTACTTACAAAGTAACAACCGCTGCTGGTGTAACAACTCCTCTCGGAGTTAATTCAACACCTACTCTGCAGAATTACAGATAAAAATGCTTATATAAAAAACTGGCTGGTGATATGATTCACTCATATCACCAGCCATTATTATTATCTGTTTAACTGTTATTATCTTACTGCTTTCTTCTTTCTAGAAATCTCAATAACAACTACTCCTGCAGAGATAATCATTGCCAATGCAAATGGTACTGCATGCATTGTATCTCCTGTCTGTGCTGCAGGTGCTTTCTCTGATGAATCTGTTCCTGTTGATGGAACATTTGCATCATCCTTATTATCAGGTGTTGAAGGTGTTGGATTAACCTCTTCGCTGCCTGCTGTAAGCTTAGGAATAACTGTTACATTAGTCTTCTCTGTACAACCTGCATGTAAGCAGTGCTGTGACTTAGAGCCTTCTTCTGTAGTAGTAGCTTCCTTATCTACTGTGAACTCGTTGGCAAATTCGTGTCCAAGGGCTTCGATTTCTCTTGTTTCTTCATGTCCACATACTGTACATATTCCATGCTTTTCACCCTTTTCTGTACATGTTGCTTCCTTAGTTGTTGTCCACTCAAATACATGAGATACAACTTCGCCAGCCTGTGGCTTAACGCTTATTGCTTCTTCACTTGTTGTATCAAGTCTTGCACCAACATTATCGCTTAATACACCGCTCTTAATAACTAAGAGATTATGCATATCAATTGTTCCATCTGCATTTCTTGATGGTCTGATTGTTGTATCTACACTTTCGAACCACTCATCTGTAGCCTTCTGACCAAGATTATTGTATGATTCTGAGCCATTATAAATGTAGTTATCATCTCCGTGCTGTGAGAATGGAATAAGGTCTGCCTTAGCAGTTAAATCTGCCTTAGACATAGATATAAGGCCGCTAACCTTCCACTCCTTAAGCATAGAATCCATTGTATTAAGACCTATGCTATATGAATCTGCATTACCATTGTTATAAGCTGTACATCTTGTAATAGAGATATCAGGACAGCTGTTACTTGTTATTCCCTTTGCATGATTTCCAAATGAAACACAGTTAATAAGCTTATGTCCACCCTTAAGATATCCACCACCTAACTTAAATCCATTACCTTCACCATAGTTATAACCTGCTGCAGTTACATCATCTGTTGTAAGCCATCCATTGTTGTATGCTACACAGTTTTCAATTGTAACTGAACCAATTGTACCAGATACTGACTTAGCATAGAGATCCCAGCCATCATCAATATTGTTATGTGATATACAACCATAGAATCTGTTGCCTTCACCACATGTTAATTTTGCTGCAAATCCATCTGCATCATTTCTTCCTGCATCACAGTTATCAAATGACTCACAGTTCTTGATAAGATTTCCTGTTGGCCATAACTTACCCTGAATTCCTGCATAGTTATCAGCTCCACCATTTCTGCTTATCTGAATACCGCTGTTTGCCGCATGATTTACTGTACACATATCTATTGTATTATAGTTACCGCTTACCTGAATACCTACCCCTGATGAATCCTTTACATATAAACCATATACATGCCAATAACTTCCGATTATTGTAAGACCTGCGCCTGACAATACAACACCATCAGTTCCATCTGTTGAGATTGATTCTGCAACAAGATTAATTGGCTTATCTGCTGTTCCGCATACACTTCTGTTAATTGTAATCCATTTATCATATACACCATTCTTCATAAGAATAGTCTGTCCTGGCTGTGCATATGAAACTGCTGTATTAATATCTAATGGACTTTCTTCAGTTCCGTCACCAGTTGTCTTACCATCTGGAGTTACAATAATTGTCTGTCCAGCCTCACCATATACCTTACGAGTAACATTTGTTTCGCTTGCTACTGTCTTAGTTGATGTAATATTAGCTGCCGCTGCTGGTTCAAATTCTGCCTTAATAGTATTGCTTCCAACATTAACTGCAACTGGAATTCTTACAACCTCATCAGCTGTTACTTCCTTAGAAATAGCCTTACCGTCAGCACTTCCTGTTACCTTTAAAGTTCCTGCACAATTAGGAACTACCGTGTATTCATACTCACCTGCTCCACATGTGTTAGAAGAATATACTCTGATTGATGGTGTTACCTTGTCTTCTACGACCTCAGATGTTGCAAGTCCCTTACTTTCTGATGTAGTAAACTTGATATCAGTAATCTTAACACCAATCTTTCTTGCTACCATAACACCTACAACTACTGTTCCATCTTCCTGTACTGATGTAAAATCATTAGCTGTAAGCTTCTGTGTCTGTGTTCCATTCTCTGTTGTTGCAACTGCTTCGTATCCATCATTAGTCTTTCTTACTGTAAATGTATACTCAGCTCCAACCTTGAACATATTTGTTCCTGTTAACTGGTTAAACTTAACATTATTATTAACTCTGTCTACACCATCTTTGTTAGATGTATCTGCTGATGTATAACCTGTGATATAACGCATTGTTGGTGCATTAATCTTAGAGCTGTACATCATTGATGAAAAGTAGTTAAAATATTTATGTACATAACTTGGTGTACCCCAGTTATTAACACCTAATGTATCTGCAACTACAACACCAAAACCTGTCTGATTATCAGGGGTAAGAGATGCATCTGTTACTGTAAATGTTGCAGTTAATTCAAAGTTCTCTTTCTCTGGATTAACCTTAGTGTAGTAATATGAGAATCCATCTTCATCATCAGAAATCTTTCCTGTAGCCTTAGCCTGAATTTCCATACTTCCTGTTGTATTAGTAATATCTTTTGCTTCAACTGTAGCAACTTTCGTAGATGCTGTATCACCATTAGCAATATTTATAACCTGTGCATTACCATCAGCCTCTGTGATAGTTGCCTTAGTCTCCTGAGCTGAACCAACAGTTGATACATACCAGTTCTTCTGTGTATCTGCAGTTACTGATAACTCTTTTTCTGAAACAGCTGAACAATATCCATCTGCTCTATTTGCAACAACACTGAATACATATGTACTTCCAACTGTTAAATTCTTAACTGTATAATCACCTTCTGTGATTCCATCAATCTTAACTGCTGTGCTTTCATCAGAACCTTTAACCTTATATGTTAAAGTATAATCCTTTGCATCACTTATATTAACCCAGTCAAGATATACTTCTCCATTACCCTTGTTTTCAGCCCATGTAATAGTTGGCATCTTAACACCGAGTACAAAATCTTTTACTTCATAAACATCTGAAGCTTTATCAGCACAACCTAATCTCTGTGCTGTTGCTACAAATGTATAATCACCACTTTCATGAGCTGTAAAATTAACTGTTGCTGTTCCTTCTGATCTCTTTATAACAGCTTCTCCAGCCTGTCCATCATTATGAAGCATTGTTACAACAATATCTTCAGCCCCATTATACTCATCCACAATTCCTTCAACAGTAACAGTAAAGCCATCTGAGCCTGCTTCTACTTTACTGATAACTGGCTTTGCTACTGATTCCCAGTCAACTACAGTCTTCTTATTTAACTGTGAATAATATACTTTCCAGATCTGAGCTGTCGCTCCTCCAAGGTATGCATAATATGTCTTACCGGCTTCTACCTTAGCTTTAACAGTATTATATGTACTTGCATCTGTGGAATTTTTCACCTCTGCTGCCTTGGTTCCATCTTCCGCTACTACATAGAAAGTCTTTCCCTTTCCTATCTTAGTATCAATTGCTAACTCTCCATTAGCTGCTGCTGTATATTTCACATAACATCCATTATCTGGTACTGTTCCTGCTGCTGTCTTTCCATTAGTCTGTGCTTTTACTGAACCTGCCTTAGCATTATCACCCAATGCACTGAACCCATCATCAAATGTCTTGTCATCTGTGGCATTATTATTAGCCCAGCCTGTTCCACATAATGTTAAACCATTATTATATGTTGTTGAAGCTAATATGTCTGCAGCTAACCACTGTGCTTCTGCAGGTGTAAAATATACCTGCCAGATCTGAGCTGTTGCTCCTCCAAGGTATGCATAGTATGTCTTTCCAGCTTCTACTTCTGCCTTAACAGTATTATATGTACTTCCAGAAGTTCCATTTTTTGCTTCTGCTACCTTAGTTCCATCTTCCGCTACTATATAGAAAGTCTTTCCCTTTCCTATCTTAGTATTAATAGCTAATTCACCATTAACAGGTGCTGTATATTTTACATAGCATCCATTATCTGGTACTGTTCCTGCTGCTGTCTTTCCATTAGTCTGTGCCTTTGTAGATCCTGCCTTAGCATTATCTCCTAATGCACTAAAACCGTCTTCAAATGTCTTGTCATCTGTAGCATTATTATTAGCCCATCCTGAGCCACATAACACTAATCCTGAGTCTCCTTCTTGTGCTGCAAGAATATCTGCTGCTGACCATGTCACAACAGAAGACTCTTCACTTGCTGTCGATGCTTTAGCAACAATGTTATTAGAGCCGTTAACCGGCATAATACTAACAACCATTAAAGCTGCCATAAGAACAGACAACATTCTTTTAGTTCTTTTTCTCATGAAAAAAGCCTCCTTTTCCTTTTCATAAATCTGTAATAAGAGTACCATCTAATAGAACAAATAGTCAATAACACTTTTAGTAAATGTTTTTCTAAAAGTCGTTAAAACTAGATATTACTTTGTAATAATTATACAATAATAATTATATATCTATATACAAAAAATGAGGTCTGGATAACCAGACCTCATTCATATGTTTTATTATACTATTTGCTTACACTAAGCTCTCTTTCTCTTCTTTTCGAAAAGAACTACGGCTGCTGCAAGTAATGCCATAAGCATAATTCCTGCATATACAGCTATCATATTTCTAGAGAAATCTCCTGTCTTAGGAAGAACCTCAAGCTTAGTCTCTGCAATATAACCATCTGTAAAGCATACTCTGAATGTATGCTCTGCTGCTTTTAAGCTCTTAATGTAAGAAGCCTTGAATGTAACAACTGTTGTGTTACCATTAGCTACTACTGTGTACTTAGAAGCATCAAGAACTACATCATCAACCATAATATAATCAAATGTAGATGCATCTGCATCGATTGTCCACACAATATCTGTAGATGTTCCCTGAATAACTGCAACATCTGTTGTATTACCCTTAACAACATCTTTACCTGTTATAGATATTGTCTTATGTCCCTTAATTCCCTCAGGAACTTCAATCTTAGCTGATGGAGTACCTGTCATTCTTGCACCTGTATTAGCTGCTGCCTTGTCTGTAAGTACAAGAAGACCATTCATGTTGATTGTGTTATCAGCATTTCTTGTTACCTTATGTGATGCATATACATGTGTTGCATAATCCATTGCTGTATCAACTGATTCAAACCAGTCATCTGTTACAGTTTTAGCTGAATTCTTAGCTGTTCCTTCATAATTCCAGAAGTAGTTAGTATCGTTATCAACCTTTGTCTTGTCCTGTGTTCCAAGTAACTTAAACTGCTCAACATTATCTTTCATATATGTTCTGTATGAAAGTACACCTGTTGCTGAGAAATCTGTATTCTTAGCTGAATTTGTGTAAAGAGCAATATTATAAGACTCATTATTGAATGTTGTACAGTTAATTACATTAATATCTGGACAAGAGTTAGAATCAATACCCTTAGCCTTGTTATCAAATGCTACGCAGTTCTCAAGAACATGCTTGCCTGACATGCTGTCGCCACCAAGCTTAAATCCATTACCGTTACCAGCATTTGTACCATCTTCAAGGTAACCATTGCCATAAGCAACTGAATTCTTAATTGTTACAGCGCCAATTGAACCTGACTGAACCTTAGCAAAAAGATCCCATCCATCATCAGCGTTGTTGTATGAGATACAACCATCAAATACATTACCATCACCAACTGTTAACTTAGCTGCAAAACCATCAGCATCTTCATAACCTGCATCGGCGTTACCATATGATGTACAGTTAAGAATTAAGTTATATGCTGGCCACATATCAAATTCATCTGTTGTAAGATATCTGCTAACCTGAAGACCTGTATTACCATTGTGGTAAGTCATAATGTTATCCATTGTATTATACTTACCAGAAAGCTGAATACCCTTCTGTGCATTAGCTGAATTAGTTACATCAAATCCCTGGAAGTACCAGTAATCACCTGCAAGTACCATACCTGCACATAATCCCTGGAAATCAAATACTGGTCTTGAAGAAGCTTCTGTATCAGCTACCATCTGAATAGGCTTATCTGCTGTACCATTAACACCTCTCTCAACCTTAACTGTCTTCTCAAGGTAATATGTACCTTCCATAACAACAATAGTCTGTCCTGGCTGTACATACTTAACAGCATCATAGATGCTCATTGGATCTTCCTTAGTACCAACACCATACTTACCTGGTGCTACATAAATTGACTGTCCTTCAACGCCATATGTTCTGTATGTTACAGTAAATGTACCTTCAATAGGCTCATATGATGACATAACCATATCCTTTTCTGGAATATAGCCAGCATCTGGTGTAAATACATATCTAAATGAATTCTTACCAACATTAAGTGTTGTTGTTGCAGGCTTAACAACTGTATTAGCTGCAACAGCTACATCTGTAGCAATTTCATTATTCTCACTATCCCAGATAGAAAGAACACCATCACAGTTAGCTGTGAATCTGAATTCATAATCACTTGAACCTGTTGCAGTCTTAGAATTAAATGCTGCATTAGTTACTAATTCTTCAATTGGCTTCTCTTCTGCTGGAGCATCATCAGATGGGTTAATTGTTGTAAATGTTACATCTGAGAATGTTGCCTGTGCATATCTGCTTGTGAAGAAACCTACATATACATTATCAGAATCAAGCTGTGATAATGTTTCAGTGTCATAATACTTCTTAGTTGTTGAATATGTTCCATCTACTGATTCGTATGATACAAAATATCCTGTGTTATTCTTCTGAATTGTAAGATACATCTCAGTAACAGGATTCTCTATTGTTGCATCAACCGGTTTAACAGCATTACCAATAACATTGACATTCTGTGCATATCTCTGTTCAAGAGGATACATAGCACTCTGGAACTGTTTTACTGTTTCAGTATCATTAGCTTCTATTGCTGCAATGTTATCCTTAGTAAGACCCTTCTTCTCCTGTGAAGCAATACCGATCTTCTGAGATACTTTAAGTGCTGTTGTATCATTAGTAACTTTACCAGCTTCTTCATTCCAGTAATATTCTGTCTTAGAAACTACAGCCATATAAGAATTGTTCCATCCAGAACCACCAAGTCTGTCTGCTGCCATAAGACCGAAGCCTTCCTGACCGTTTGATAAACTCCACTGATCTACAGTTACTTTAGCTCTTAATGTAAAGTTAAGTGATGTAGGTACTGCTGTATAATAGAAATTAAGACCATCGAATGATGCTGGAACTAATTTTCCGTTATTACCGCTTCCCTTAAGAACTCCATTAGCATCTACTGCTCCAGATCTTAATGTAACTGAACCAATTTCATTAATGTTTCCTTCATATGCTGAATTAGACTCGCTTGCACCGTTACCATATACGATATATCCCCATACCTGCTTAGCTTCAGCTGTTGCTGTTGCAGATATTGTTGACTTATCAGATACAGCAGCTGGTGTCTCTCTAACTGCTTCAACTGCAAAATCATACTTTGTACCAACAGTTAATCCTGTAACATCATAAGATGTAGCAGATGTTGAACCAACCTTTGTTCCACCAACATAAACATTGTATGATGTAGCTTCCTTAACTGACTGCCATACAAGACTTACTGTGCCATTACCCATGCTTGTTGCACTGCTGATAGATGGTGCTGAGAGTGCTAACTCAAATTTAACAACCTTCTCTTCGCTAGTCTTATCTGCTTCATCTTTTCTTGAAGCAACCGCAACAAATGTATAGTCACCAGTTGCTCCTGGTGCAAACTCAACACTTCCATCTGTTCCACTTGATGAAATCGTTTCACTCTTTAAAACTTTTCCATTACTATCCTTCATTGAAATAACAAGCTGATCAGCTCCATCATTACCAACAACCATAGTATATGGTACTGTAATCTTATTGTTGTCTACTTTTATTTCTCCAATTACAGGAGCTGCAACCTCTGACCATGCTGGTCTTGCTGGCTTTTCTCCATTTGTAGATTCTGTTATATCAAATGCATAAACTCTTACGCCTCTTTCTGTGAATCCTGCTGCTGATACCATTCTATATGTTCCAGCTGTTAATTCATATGAGACTGTTTTCTTCGCACTTGCTGATCCTGTTACTGATATTTCTGTTTCGCCATTCTTATCAGCTACGGCTGTTCCATTACCATCTGTAAGTGCAAACTTTGATGTATTAGAACCTCCAGTACTGCTTATAACAACATTTACTGTTGCTACTCCTGTTACTGTAAATTCATATCCTGCTTTAGCATCCTTTGCAAGTTCTGTTGATGAAACACTTCCATCTGAACTTGTTCTCTTTGTTACACTTCCGAATACTGTTGCATAATCATTCGCAACTTTTCCTGTAAGTGCTTCCTTGTCTGCTGCTGCTGTAAGCTCTTTTGCATCGAATTTATAAGTATTATTCTCTGCAGCTTTAGCCTTGCTTGTGAATATACCACTAAACGAAGTAAATGGCATAATAGCAACAACCATCAGCACTGCTAAAAAAGCGGCTAAAATTCTTTTACCCTTTTTCATAAAATCCTCCTTATTATATTGTAGGCATAGTAAAGTTCCTGTTATTAACAGCATATAACATGTTCTTTTCGACATGTTGCACTACAGCATGTCCCCTATACCAAAAGTTACTATCATTTTAACCCAACCGCCGATTTGCGTCAATAAGCATTATGGTTAATTTTTATGTATATTTTCTATATTGCCAACGAATTTTGTGCAATTCTGCTATAATTATCCAGTATTAATGTACATAATGTCTAGATAAAACAATTACCCCCTGCAGTATCTGATGATACTACAGGGGGTAATTATTCTACTGTCCACCAGTAGTTAATACTGACTGAACTGTCTTAAACAAAATCTTAATATCAAGCATAATGCTCCAGTTATCAATATAATTCAGATCCATCTTAACAATTTCTTCAAAATCGCTAACCGTCTTTCTTCCATAAGCCTGCCACATTCCTGTGATGCCTGGTTTCATAGAAAGCCTTCTCTTATGATGTCCTTGATATTGCTTAAACTCTGCTACCGTTGGTGGTCTTGTACCAACAAGACTCATATCTCCCTTAAGAACATTAATGAACTGTGGAAGCTCATCAATACTTGTCTTTCTTATGAACTTGCCAACCTTAGTTATACGAGGGTCATCTTTCATCTTAAACATAAGACCACTCATCTCATTCTGTGCCATAAGATCTTTCTTTCGTTCTTCAGCATCCATATACATAGAACGGAACTTATATATCTCAAAATAACGGCCATTCTTTCCAACACGTTTCTGTTTGAAAAAGATTGGACCTGGCGATTCTATCATAATAGCAGGACCTACAAAAATCATTGCAATAAACATAACTATAAGTCCTACAATTGCTCCGAGAATATCTATGCATCTCTTAACAAGCATTCCCTTCCAGTCATATATTCTGTTAGCAAATGTAATGACAGGAACTGCTCCTATGTAACCCAGCTTACTGTCAAAATCCTTATAGCTGTCAAGAATCTCAAGCTTAAGATTAACAATTACTCCCATATCCTCAAGTTCCATAACCATAGGCTTGATACTTTCGCGGGTCTTGTAATCCACATCAATAAACACTTCGTCAACAATCTCGTTCTTAATATAACGCATCATTGAATGTACATTAGCAACTACAGGAAATCCCTCTATTGACTGACCTGTCATATCTTCATCAGTAATTACAATACCATCTATACGACGCATCCAGTCATTCCTTGCCGCAGTTTTGGAAAGTGTATCTTCCGCCCTGTTTTTAATAGTGATAACAAGTATACTGTTGGTACGCTTTCCTCCATTACGATGCTTCATATATACCTTGACAAGCATCCTTAATAAAAACATAAGCACTGTTCCCATAAAAAATGTAATTACATACACACTTCTTGGAACACCCTGTGCAGTTTTACTCAAAAGTTCATAAACAGCTATAACAGCTGATGAAATAAGACTTTTCTTCATAACAGAAGCAAATTCTTCAAATTTGCCACGATTAAGTACATCGCCTTTAATGTTACAGAATAAAGCAGCTATTAATACAGCTATAATAATTGTGACTATATTGCCATTAAGCACTTTCATTACATATGAAAATGTATTATTTCTTATTTCCATCAGCCATATAAAACCAGACATGTAATAAGACATTATAAGCGCTATTGCATCTGTAATAAATATTAAAACATTCTGAATACTCTCTTTGGTTTTGTTTACATTAACCATACGTTAATTGGTCTTACCCTCCCCGCTATTTTTTAACTTTTCATAAAAAGTCGTGTATTAATACTTCATATTAAAATATACTTTCCCCAACTGAAATACGCTAATCAGCTCACATTTCAAAATGAGCCTTGCTAATTATTATATAGTCACATATTAAAAATATCAATATATATTTGCATATTCTGTAGCAGCATTGCAATAATGATACATTGCCGTCATAAGATTCTTTAGTGCTGTATTATCTAAATATTTATCGACATATCTGGCGTAAACATATGCACCATACTCAAGCATCATTATTTTATCTTCACTATCTCCATTCTTCTGAACGTATATATTAACATTATCAGCAAGCTCATACGCTTTCACATTACTGATATCTATATAATATAATGAAGCATCTGTCTTTTGTGGAACAATGATATTCTTGTTTCCATCTTTATCCTTCACATAAAATGTATAATTATCAATACTATATCCGTCTGACAACTCAAAATAATTCCTTAATATTGTATCTGATTCAAGAACAAGAGAACTTCCATAATAGCTTATTCCTGAAACACTGTCTGCATTAACCAGCTTTCCTGTATATGTATTGAATCCAACCATATCCATATTCTTATCATCATCCGTCATTATAGAATTGGCAGGATTATCTGTGTTATATCCAAAATATTGCTGTGCAGCTGTTCCATAATTAAGCATTGCTTTAACTGCATTTACAGCTTTATCAGAATAAACTCCACTTGCAGCATTAATTACGGATTCAGCATAATCTGTTACTGAGTATGTATGAACTTCACCCTTAACGCCATTACTTACGATTCTGGCATTTACCTTATCAGCCATCTGCTTTGCTGCTATTCCGCAAGAGAACACATACAAACCATCGGTTGTCTTTCTTGCATCGGCTAACATAACCTTTGACACATTTCCATCAGGCATAGTAAATTCCATGTACGTGCTGCTGTCCTTAACCAGTTTATCAGGAAGATTCATGTAGAAATTCATATCAATCTTTCCGTCCATGCTTAATGTATATCCTTCTAATACATCACCCAAATCAACATTATTTGATGTAAATGCTTTTATACAGAAGTTATAATAATATTTTCCATATCTGCCATAACCATTATAATAATAGCTTCCTTCACAGTTAGAATCATAGCTTACTACATTTTCCCAGACCATCTTATCATCAGTTTTCCCCGGATTAGTGCTCTCTGAATACGAATATTCAACTTCAAATGCCTTCTTATCAATATTTACAACAACTGCATAATAAGTTCCAGGATTGAGAATCACTTCTTCCTCCAGAGGAATAGTGTGTATTCCTGCAAAAGTTGTTCTTCCACTTGTACTCGCCTCAGCATGCTTAGTCCCGCTTAGCGGGTTGGTGGCATCCTTAAGGTCAGTATATATATCAATTGTATATCCAACATCTGCTGTCTGTGTAAAAGATAAAGATACTGACTTAAGAGTTTCAGATGCAACACCTTCTTTTTCTGATACATAAAATACATTAGCTGCACCTGTATAATATCCTACTGTTGCTGTATGCAGCCCGCCATCAAGCTGATAATTATTATCCAGCCCATCCTCTGCTGACATATCAAATACCCAAACAGTATCTGCAAGCGAATAAGTTTCATACGACATCCAGAAATAATCAAAATAATCACCCCAGCTGTTTCTTATAAGCCATGCACCATTATTTGAAGGCTTTGTAGTTGTCGCAAAATTATCCTTGGAATAATCATCGTCCCAACCCACAATCATAACTGCATGTCCACCACCTGAACTTACAATTCCCTGCATATCATAATATGAATTATTAAGGTGGTTCTCTCCTGCATAATAATGAGTATAGCTTGCACCAACAGCACCATGCTCCATAATCTGCTGCTTAACAACATCAGGCTGCTCTTTAACATTAATCCTGTATGCATTCTGTAAATGTGCCACATCATAATCATAAGCATATTTGTTATCAAGACCATTATTATATACTGTCTGGGCATCAGCATATGGAACATCTGATTCATTGACAGCTCCTACCCACTGGCTGAGTCTCTTTACTGCATACTCGTAGTTACCACCCTTTTCCAGATATGACATGTTGGTATTATTATTATAATACTTAGAATAATCCCCTTTGGTTCCACCGAGCGGATCAATAACTGAGTTAAATGTAAAATGTATAAGCTGCAATTCACTCAGGTCAACACTAGAATCTCTCTGACTCTTAGCTATAAGGTCAAATTCTTCAAGTCCTATAGACGAGAATGCCCAACATGTTCCATAAGGATTCTGATTTCTTGATGGGTGTTCCTTCTTATATGAAGAAACATCCTCTGGGTATGCCGATGGTACATTTCTCTGTGCATATGTTGCAATATCCGATATATATACCGGAGCATCACTATCAAGACTACTTGGTATGTAACTTCCTATATACGCAGAATCCACAGACTGTACCTGCTGCGAATAATCTTTTGCGTCAATTGTGTCTCCATTTACAGTCATATATCCAATAGGACTTGTAATAAGAAGTGCACTTAATAATAACGCTGATAACCTTTTAATTCTCATATAGTCAATTCCTTTCTCTATTCAGTTAACACGTATGTTTTATAATAAAATAATATCATACCTTCATATAAGTTTCTATGTTTTTCGTTAAAATATTAATTAAAATGTTAATTATAATTATCTTTTATCTGTTCCTTCGCATTCTCCACACTTTCCTCATCTGGGATCATTACGTATAACGACCACCCTGGCATTGAATATGTTGTTGATGAATAACTTCCAGCTCCCGTAACACTTATCTGTGTAATATTCCATACTGCCATATCATTAAGCTGTGTCTGAGCAAGCTCTGCAATAAAATCATAACTCATATCTGTAATTACATTTTTAGACACTTCTGATAATACAGATGTATAATTTGATATAATTGCCGGAGAACAAGCTTTTTTAATTGCTGCCTCCATTATCATCATCTGGTTACGGCCTCTCTGTCTGTCCCCATCTGAATATGCGTATCTTTCTCTTGCAAATGCAAGTGCCTGCTCACCATTAAAATGATTAACACCATTATGTACTGTGAGATTTCCAGCCTGACTAAGAGTTGCTGAATAATCAAGTGTCACATCAACACCTCCGAGTGAATCAATTATTTTCTCAAATCCACTGAAATTAACTTTTACATAATAATCAATCTGGATACCATAAAGCATCTCCAGAGTATTTCTGGAACACTCAATTCCATAAACACCTGCATGTGTAAGCTTATCCCTGACACCATTGGATATAGAAAGTGGAACATAATAATCTCTTGGCGTATTAATCATAAGAATATTGTGTGTCTTCTTATTAACAGACATAATAATATTGACATCACTACGGCTCACCTCATTAATACCGCCTCTTGAATCAATTCCTGATATATATACATTTATAACATCATCACTTGAAAGATAATTATCTATAACATTCTCTTCTGTCGTTGCCACTTTAATTGTAAATTCACCACTATATATAAGCTTCACATCTGACGCAAACCCAGTGAAATCTCCCATCTCATCAATCATTTCAATACTGCTCGTTTTCATAATGGCAGCATCAATCTGTCCCTGCAACAAAGCATCTGCCAGCTCCATTATATTAGAATACTCTGGATACTCCGCCATAAATCCACCTGCACCCATCTTTTTAATAAGCTCATCAGTACTTTCACGATCCACAGCTGTTCCTATACCAATGGATTTATTATTAAGCATATCTACGCTGTCATATCCGCTGTCGTTAAGGACATACACGCCCATAACAATTTTTTCTTCCTGAGTTGTTGTAATCTTGTTTATCATATGTCTTGTCTGATTAAGGTAAATGCTTCCCATAATAAGCACAACAATCATAATAATGGCAATTATCTTCGTAATAATTCCTGGAACAAACCACTTTTGTGTAAATGCTGTTACTGCCGTTAGTATAACAAGCACTACTGCAGCAATGATGCAATATTTAACTGGAACAACCCTGACATTTATTAAAAGATCTATAAACACCACAGATACTGTAAGCATAATAATACTTATTGACAGTCCAGTATATTTTAATATCTTCTTCATACATACATCCTTTCTTAAATCTAAAAAAGACGACACATTTGACTTATGTGCCGCCATCATCTCAATAACTAATTATTATCCCCATGTCCATAGTACTTGCCATAATATTTGCCATAATATTTGCCATAGTACTTACCATAATAAGAATTTCCTGCCATATCAACTTTATTAAGTACACAGCCAAGAAGCTTGCACCCTGTCATTTCAAGCTGCTCCTTTGACTTTCTTGCAAACTTATAGCTTATATCACCTGCTCCGATTACAAGAATTCCGCCATCACACACCTTAGAAATAACCGCAGCATCAATAACACTTCCTATTGGTGGTGTATCAATGATAATCATGTCAAATGTAGCTCTTGCTTCTTCAATCATCTTAGTAAATCTTTCATTACCTACAAGCTCACTTGGGTTAGGTGGTACAGGACCTGCAAATATCATGCAGAAATTAGGAACATCACTTACGCATATAACATCCTTAAGTTCATTCTTTCCTGAAAGATAATGAGTAAGCCCATATTTAATCTTCCCCTTCTTACCTCTGTTCTTCATAACTGACTTTCTTGTATCCGCATCAATAAGCAGTGTCTTCATACCATTCTGCGCAAAAGACATAGCAAGTTCAAAAGATACTGTACTCTTTCCCTCACTTGGTGTACTGCTTGTTATAAATATTACCTTATTATTATCACCAGAGAATTCTATGTTAGTTCTTAACATCTTATAAGCTTCTCTGGTCCTGAAATCAAGGTTGCTCTGTTTTACTGAAAACTCCTGCATCTCTAGTCCTCCATAAACTCTATGCCATCAGCATTTCTTTTACTGTTCTTGTTATTAGTGTTCTTATTAATATCAGATGATTTAAAACTTCTTGCCTTCTCATCATCAGTGCCAAGTACTACTTTCTCTTTACCTTTCCGGGGAGACCTCCTTCTGCTGGCAGTTTCTTCCTCAGCCTGATTCATAGGAATAAGTGCAAGTGTACTGATACCTAAATATTTTTCGATATCCTCAGAACTCTTAATAGAATCATCAAGCAAATGCTGTATAACAACAACGGCAACCGCAATTATAATACCAATAGCAGCTCCAATCAGTGTCCACTTAGGAACTGATGGTGAAACAGGGCTTGTTGGAAGATTAGCTGAATCAACCACATTAACAGCCTCAATATCCATAACCTGTGTAATATGCTGTGCTGCAAGATCTCTTACCGCATTAGCAACCTTCTGGGCCTGCTGAGGATCCGGATTTATTACTGTAATAGCAATTATTCGTGTATCATCTGTATTAGTTGCAGAAACCTTTTCCACAAGGCTTTCATAAGTTTCATCCAGATTAAGCTGTTTAATAACACCTTCTATAACATAACGGCTTGTAACAAGCTGTTCATAATCCTTAGAAAGAGTCGTTGAAAGCTGTACATCACTATAAGTAACTGATGTACTGTTCTGCTTATTAAGGATGTAAACCTTAGTTGTAGACTGATACTGAGGTGTTATAAGAAAATAGCTGTAAAGAAATCCTACTGCACCGCATACAACAGCTGCCAGTATTATAATCCACACCTTATGAAGCAATAACGCAAATATTTCTCCAAGATTGATTTCAATCTCATCTGTACTCTTATTAGTTTCCATCATTAATTCTCCTTTAATTATTCGTATCTGCTAACAGTCTGTCAAATGCATTGCCATATAATATACTGTCAACATACCCCTCATCATATTTTTTATAAAGCATCCTGCTGCACTCTTTCATCATAGGTGTTCTGCTGCCATCGCAACGATGGGCATCTGTTCCTACATAATCAACAAGCTGTTCTTTTAATAGCTTATGTACAAACTTCTTAATTTCTTTACCTGTATCTCCGGTAATGCTTGATGCATTAACCTGAATCTCTACCCCCATGCGGCTGAGTCCCCTGACATTCTCAATGTCATCAACCATACATCCATATCTCTCAACATGTGCAATAACAGGCTGATATCCCTCACTCATAATCTCATCAAGAGAATTTCTTATATACTGATATGGATCAGATGGCATGAATTCAACAAGAACATAATCAGTCCCGTTCATTCTGCTTATCCTTCCATTATCAAGGCCCTCACACATCTCATCATGAAACAGAATCTCATTGCCCTGATAAAGCTTAATATCTGTTCCCTGTGCGGTTGCTTCCTTTCCAACAGATTGAATAAGTTCCTTAACCTTCTGCGGTGAAGCATTACGATGCCCACTTTTAAAGTGTGGAGTAGCAATAATGTGTGTAATTCCCTCTGATTGTGCTATCTTAAGCATCTTAAGAGTTTCTGTTATATCTCTTGAACCATCATCTATACCTGGCATTATATGACAATGTACATCAACGATATACTCTGCATTTTTCTTATTATTACCAAACAACATACTATTCCTTATACTATCTTATTATTAAGTAAACCTTAAACATTTTATCAATGTACTTAGAACATGTCAACCATTGAAACGAATATTTTAGAATTTCGTCAAAAAACTCAGGGAACATATTATGTCCCTGAGCCTGTGTTTTTGTCATTCAATTAATTCATAGCTTTCATTAATTTCCCCAGCCTTAATCTGAGCCAGTCTCTCCGCAATCCTGCTCTTAACCAGCTCGGCGACCTCTTTTTTCTTAAGCTCTCCATACTCTGAATAAAGAATAGGCTTTAAGAAATGTACCTGTGTATCTACTCTTTCAAATGTATTGCTGTTCATGGATTTATACGAATCAAAAAGTGCTACAGGAACGATAGGTGTCTTAGTCTGTAAGCTGCACGAAAAGCAGCCAGCCTGAAATTCCTGAAGTTCATTCTTATTGTCAGTGTAACCTCCCTCAGGAAATATAAGGAAATTCCTTCCTGACTTGACCTGTCTGGTAACATCCATAATAGCCCTTACCTTGTCACGGTTATTATCAAGATCAATAACAACTGCATCAATAAGACCACATACCTGACGGCTCATAAGTCTTTCAGCCTGCTTTTTTCCCCAGAGGACACCACACGGCTTTTCCTGTGCAAGAATAATTCCCAGTGCATCATATTTGCCCTGATGATTAGGATACATTATGTAATTGCTGTCCGTTGGAATATTTTCTCTGCCATACACTCTGGTTCTTGTTCTGGCATGCTTTCTCATGTAATTAATAATCCACTTGGCATACACAAACCGTTCAGTTTCTGAATAACGGCTCTTGTTGGCAATCATCTTATTAGCCTTAGGTACAGCATGAAGCACCATGTGCCAGCTTGATATAACAGTACATTTGAAACGCAGATTAAACATTATAATTCCTCATCTTTCTATATAATACCTGCTGCAGATGCAAAATATTTTTCGAAATCACCACGAATAAGTGCATATCCTGCCTCATTAGGATGCATCCCATCCTTACTATAATATGCCTTCTTAAAATCCTGTGGGGCAACTCTGTGCCTATGTTCATAATCACATCTGCCCTCACATATTGACTTCCAGTTATAGTCGCAGTCGTTACCGCCGCATTCAAGAAATGCCACATCAGATACCGGATGACTTGACATTACCTGTGTAAGCCACATTTTTACTCTCTCTGATGTGAATGTTGGCATTGCGTAATTAACAAACTTCATATTATACTGTGCCTGCATTTTCCCAAAACCGATTGCATCTGAGCTGTGATAATTCCATGCTTCATCCGGCATAACTCCTCGCATAAGTGAGTCACCAAACATGTAGTATGTTTTCATAAGCTGCCTCTTATCTTAAATTAGGAGCCGGAAGAGGATTCTCTGGTGTAACTGCATCCCAGTAATTGTTCATAAGCTTCTCTAATGCTCTCTGTGGAATCATTGGCTGCGAAGCGTAGTCAATCATATCCTGAGGGATATCCTCACCTTTTCCCATAACCTTACCAATTTCTGTATATCTCTTAAGATATTCATTAATCTGGTTTACCATTGGTGGAATTGCAAACATTTCACTCTGTGGACAAAGGAGAGCCTGATATCTGCCTTTGCCATAGATAAAATTAAATTCCTTGATAAGTGCGTCATATATCTCATATGTTCTTCCATATCCGCATGATGATATAACATAATACTTCTTATCACCCATATCATAACGGAACTCGTGAAATGCATCATCACCGATATCTCTTACCTTACCCTTGTAAGTCTCCATAAGTGGCATGATTCGGTCAACAAATGTTTTCATTGGACCCGGCATGCCAAAGAAATACAATGGGAAGCTGTATATAATAACGTCAGCGTTCATGAACTTGACATGAACATCCTGCATAACGTCATTGATAACACACTGACCTGCTGTCTTTCCCCAACAGCTCATACATCCCATACATGGCTTAATATCCATATCTTTAACTGTAAGAAGCTCAATCTCTGCTTCTGGATTAGTCTCCTTAAGTCCCTTAAGAACCGCATTCGTCATCTGCATAGTATTACTCTTAGGTCCTTTAGGGCTTCCGTTT
>OGYC01001337.1_pt1 | contig 21297 bp, 19 predicted proteins | sample 1576461 | NCBI WGS metagenome assembly OGYC01 (sample SAMEA3541569, study PRJEB24748) | human gut metagenome | biome: human gut; feature: human-associated habitat; material: faeces | place: China | collected 2012 | reverse complement strand
TGCCAATTCCCTGCCCCCATTCCGACTTGACCACAGAGATTCCGAATTCGGCGCGATGACTCATCCTCCTGGGGAATCCGCTTAAGCTGGCATCTCCGATGATCTCTCCATTTTTCCATACTACATAGAGAACGGAATGTTCCTCTTCTTTCATGCTCTGTATGAACTTCTCTTCCTCTGCTGTCGAAATAGGAAGCCCTTCTTTTCCAAAGGACAGATAATCTGTCTCTCCACCTACCTGCGCCAAATATGCAATGATCTTCTCCGCATCTTCCGGCGTAGCTTCTCTGATTTCAAATTCTTCCATAACTGCCTCCAGCCCTTCTGTCATCTGTTAATTGATCTGACCTGCAATCGTATTAAGACCTGCACCAATACTTCCACCCAGATGCTCCAGCGCATTTGCGATCAATGTTCCGCAATCACAATAGCTGCCGCAATGATTATCCTGCCGATCAGATTCTGGTATTCTTTCATGCTGGTTCTCTTCTTTTCATAAAATGTAACGATTCAGAACCATAAAATTATATATTGATGCCTACGGATTGTTTCGTGCTATGCACTCTCACTTCTCCGCTTCGGTCCATGCTAAACATGTGCCACTGGCACATGTTTAGCACCCTACCCTCTATTCGCATATCGTGGGATTATCATCCCACTTTTATGCTCATATGGGCTTAGACCTTTTGCCTCTGGCATCTTATATTTTATTCGTAATCAAAAATGGTCTTAGTCTGAATATACTCCCCGTACTTTGCCTTCCATTCCTGATGAGCTGCGGAATCATCGTATACAGGCAGCGCCTCCGGATCCATCTCCATCTCGATCATCAGGTCATGCCGGTTCGGTCTCGGCGTCACATTTTCATAAATGTTCACTGTATGGACGCCTTCGATCTGCTTCGTCTGATCAAAGATCCCCCGGATATCCGCAAGCATTTCTCTGCTCGCCTCGGTCTCCCTGTCCCATACATTTTCTTTAAACTTTACAATGATCAGGTGCTTCATTTTGCACATCCCCCTTATCTTACTATTGCTGATATGTTTTATCCTATCACGGCATTGCCTCTGCTACAACCAAAATATTCCTGCAAAATCATTTCTACTTTGTCTGCACTCAATGGATACTGTTTTGTTTCATATGTAAGAATCAGGTTTATGGATGGAATGATACCATGTTGACAATATAATTTTATTTTGTCGCAGGCATGTTTGCAATAATCCGGATTATCCATCATTCCAAAATGCTCCCAGTAAAAATATTGTCCTGTGATTGGATGTCGTATCACAAAATCAGGATATAAAACAATTCCATCTAAAACTAATTTTTCCTCATAGTGAAATGGTATTTTATTTTGAAACAGCATTCTGTCAATAATTGCTTCTGATTTAGACCGTAGCATTTTCCCATGGGTTCCCTGTACCAATAGGTCTTCCGGATGTTTTGTACTTTTTTCATATGGTTCCTCCTGCCACCGCTCTAGTTCCCTGTTCAATGGTCTAAAATTCTTAGCCAGCAATCTTCCATACTCCGGATGATTTAATAAATATTCTGAACTTATTTTAATCTTGTCTGTTTTTCTCAAATAAGCTTTCCATCCAGCGGCTTCGCTCTCCAATTCTTTTTTCCTACATTCATAATATTTTTTTAATGCCAATATTTCTGCCTGATTTCTTTCGGTTTTTGGAAGATAGCGTAGTCCATTCTCTTCCTTTATTTTCCATTTATAACGGTTTTCATTTTTGAAGCATTGCAGTTCTCCCTGTGGAAACTTTTTCTCCACTTTTCTTATTTTTTCCAATTCCTTATTAATTTCCTCTATTCTGCTTTCTATGTTTTTGTCTGTAATCTTCACTTTTCCTCCTTCTGCTCCGATCCTATAGCTACTGTCGGGCATATTCTTATTTTTTCTTTTATTGCGCCCCGCCACTGCGACCTCCCCGGGGCTTATCCTGACCTTTTCTTCTGTCACGCCCCGGCACTACGACTTCCTCGGGGCTTATCCTGACTTTTTCTTCTGTCACGCCCCGCCACTGCAGCTTCCTCGGGGCTTATCCTGGCTTTTTCTTCTGTCACGCCCCGTCTTTGCAACTTCCTCGGGGCTTATCTTGACTTTTTCTTCTGTCACGCCCCGGCTTTGCGACTTCCCCGGGGCTTATCTTGACCTTTTCTTCTGTCACGCCCCGCCACTGCGACTTCCCCGGGGCTTATCTTGACCTTTTCTTCTGTCACGCCCCGGCTTTGCGACTTCCCCGGGGCTTATCCTGACTTTTTCTTCTGTCACGCCCCGGCATTACAACTTCCTCGGGGCTTATCCTGACTTTTTCTTCTGTCACGCCCCGGCATTACAACTTCCTCGGGGCTTATCCTGACTTTTTCTTCTGTCACGCCCCAAACCCTCAATTCCTGCAGCACTTATTTCCCACTCAGATACCCACGCAGGCGATTTCCATGAGAATCGACAGTCACTGTCAGGGCTCCGTAGTCCATGGTGCCATACCAGGGAACCTGGGCATCCTCTAAACGCTGCAGTGTCTCAACATGGGGATGACCATAGGAATTGTTGCGGCCACAGGATATGATCGCGACGGCAGGGCTAGCGGTAGCAAGGAACTCGGTGCCGGTGGAATATCTGGAACCGTGATGAGCCACTTTTAGAATATCTACCCTGAATTCCCTCTGTCCGCGCTGTTCCTGCAATCTCCGAGTTGTCTGCAGCGACCGGGATTCCTGCAATGACCGGGGTTCCTGCAGCGACCGGGATTCCTGCAGCGGCAGTGCTTCCTGCAGTGACCGGGATCCCTGCATCGACTGCAATTCCTGCATCAATTGCCGTTCCCCTTCTCCTTCCACGTCCCCAGTCAGGAGTATGTTTATCTTCCCATCGTTCATTCTGAAATCCTTCCTTTCACCGTTACCAGCAAAACTACCGTTGCCGGCAAAACTACCATTTTCACCGGAACCTTCAATGGCAGATCCCCCACTCGCGTCATTTGCTTTCCTGTCGTCTATTGCTTCTCTCTTCATCTTCTTCGCAAACACCTCCACATAGAAGCATTCCGAATAGGCGTTGGCATCTGCGAGGGTCGTATTCTCCTCTGGGTGCAGACACAACAACCTAAGTTGACTGTCTCTGATCTCATCGCCACATTTTATGTAACTTACCGGTACTTCTACCGCTTCCGCCGCAGCCAGCAACGCGGCAAAAGACTCTGTACGCTTTTCTTCCGCAATCGCCGGTAGGAATAGCTGCTCTACGACTATCCCCCAGTCCGCACCATTCTCCAGCAATTCGATTACACCATTCATGTGATCTTCATCAGGATGGGATACAAACACTCCACGGAGGGATCGGGTCCCACGGCTCTTAAGATAAGGCTTCAGCACATATTCCCCGATGTTCTTCCGGCTGGTGCTGCCACAGTCGAAAAGATAGGCTCCCTGCCCGGTCTCCACCACGATGCCGTCGCCCTGCCCCACGTCCAGGAAAGTCACGCGACTCCCACAATCAAAATTTCCTATGAGCAAACCAATCAATAATCCTACAATCATCACAGTTGCGATCAGGTGCGGGGTTCTCGCAAAATGCTGCCTGTCTCCCGGAACATTTTTCTCCCCATATGTTCCCCGTCTCTTCCATGCTTCCACATATTTTCTGCCAAAGACCAGCAGAAATATCCCGATATAATAGCAAACTATCTGCCATACCTCAGGGCGCCCCACGCACCAAATTGCTCCCGGCAGTTGGGCAAACCGCCCACAGATCCATTCATACCACCACAAAATCAGACAATCCACCGTTCCCGCAATTCCAAGTCCCGGAATCAACGACAGGATTCCTCCCGCCACTACCGCACTCATAAATGGCAGCACCAACAAATTCAGCAACACCGAATAGACCGGAATCTCATAGAAAAACCACAACTGTACGGGCAGTGTAAACAGGATGACTCCCACGCTGGCGGCAAAACCTCCTTTGACCGCCGACACCATACGCTGAATTCCTTCATACGCCACCTTTCGCCAGCCTTCCCGGTACTTGTTTCTCGCATAGGCGGGATCACCCAGAATATCTGCCACAGTCCGAAGCCATACCGGCCATACCGATATCTCCTTGCCTTCTGACTCCGCATCTGCGTCCATTTCCCTGCTGTCCCCGGAAAGCACCGGTGTCAGAATGCAGATCCCCAGCACCGCTCCGAAGGACATTAAAAAGCTCACATCAAAAAGCCTCTCCGGTTCCTGTAAGACGAGCAATAGTGCCATCAGTCCCAGCCCTGTCAGCATATCATAAGTCCTGCCCACAAATATCCCGAGCATCTGTAACAGATACATTCCAATGGCCCGGCTGGCAGACACACTCATGCCCACCATCACACCATATATAAGAAGCAGCATTGCACCACCCACTGCTGCCGCCCTGACAGGTAACCCCAGTCTCTTAAGCAACCGGTATACCCCCATTCCAAGCAAAGTAATATGTAATCCCGAAATACTTAATATATGGGCAATTCCGTTTTTCTGATACAGCGCCTTTACCTCCGCGTCCAGTTCCTCCTTCTCCCCAAGCAACAATGTCTGCATAACGGAGGCTTCTTTTGCAGGAAAAACTTCTGCCAGCCTGTCATGCAATACAAGACGGCATTGATACAGCAGCTCTCTCAGACAACTATACGTCTCCCCAACTGCCAGAATCTGTGACTTTCGCACTCTGCCGCCAATACCTTTCGCCGCATAGTAACGCTGCACATCAAATTCACCGGGATTCGTTGCCGTGGCAAAATGTGAAAATGTCCCCTCCAGGATAATCTGCTGCCCGATCTTAAGGCTTGCCTCTTCTCCGGTCACAGCACCTGCAGTGATCATTGCCGTTTTCATATTGTCCAGTTCACATTGTAATTTTCCAGAATAGGAATAGGTCTGATCCTCGTGGATCAAAGAAATACATTGCAGAATAATTACTTCAGAAGTTCTCGTGTCTATCCGTCCCGTGATTCTCACCGGACTTCCGTCAGGCGGCAGCACGGCGTCTCCGCCGGTGCCTGCGCCTGTCAGTATTTTCATTATAGTGATTACTATCACGAGACACAAACACGCCATAAAAAGCGGTCGTCTCATTAAATTCCTTTCTGCAAACGTCTTACACGCCTGCACCATAGAGCGGACTGTCTCTGCGATAAAAGGCAAAGCAATCCATATCCGTATCTATTTACTGTTCCAAAGTTGTTACATAATCCAGGTTTCTCTCAAAAGTGGAATTACTGAAGGTAGTCGGCACTTCGCCATTGACCAGGATCTGTACTTTATTGATATTATCCAGTTCTACCAGCGAATTCACGATAGCGTAAACTGCCACTTCCGTAGATACGTTATTTACCACCGTCAGGAAATTCGAATCCAGATTCACATAACAGATGCCGTCCTTAGTAAGGATATTGACGATCTTCGTCTCCGGATTGATCACCGGATATAAGCCCTCGATCTGTCCGCTGGGACCGGTGATCAGTTCTTCCACAACAAAACGCTCCAGGGGCGTGTTGGTGGAATAATGCTTTTCTCTGTATGAAGCGATCAGTTTGTCACCGTCCGCATTGGCAAAATACAGTTTTACCTTCACCAGTTCATAGGTATTGATCTCGTTACCGTCATTATTGATAAACTGATCGGCATTCATCCAGCCTACCAGTTCCCCGGCATTATCGTACAGCTGACTATCCTCTACGGTAATGCCCACATACTTCACATTGGGCAGCTGCGTAAGCGTTCTTACGATGGCCGCACGCACCAGCACCTCCGTAGTGGGAGACAGTTCTGAATACGCCTTGTTAACGTTGATCAGTAGTTTCCCGTCCTCCACTTCATAATCCAGGACCTGGAATCCCATATCCAAAGGTGCCTTATATTCCAGCTTTTCCGGAGTTGTGGATAGATACCTCATGGTCTCATCCACCTGTTCTTCCGGTGTCTTGGTGTTCAGATATTGTTCATGTACCTCAACCTTCGTCTCCGCTGTATTGATATAATACATGGACATTTTCTTCCCGGTCTTGGGTTCTGTCTTACCACATCCGGTCAACAAAAACGACAACAGCAATATTCCTGTCATCATATAACTTATTATTTTCTTCATAGTCACAGTCCTTCTAAGACGCTATATACATTAGCGGAATCTTCACCAGGAAGCAGGATCCCTGTCCTTCTGTGCTGGTCACCGTGAGGGATCCTTTGTGCATCAGCACGGCACTCTTGGTGATCGCCAACCCCAGTCCGGTTCCTCCGATCTCTCTGGAATGGGACTTGTCCACACGATAAAAACGTTCGCAGATGTGTGCCAGGGATTCCTCCGGGATGCCGATACCGGAATCGCTGACTTCAAAAGTAAAATACTGGTGATCCGCATCCAGTACCACCTTTACCCAGCCATGATCCTTGTTGTATTTGATGGCATTTTCCACCAGATTCGTCATGATCAGCGTCATCTTGACTTCATCAACCTCCGCCACTACGGGGCGAACGCTCTCAAATACGACTTCCACATCTTTTTTTCTGGCGATAGGGCGCAGCCTCTTCAGGATCAGTTCTGTCAGATCATTGATATTCAATGATACAATGTTCAGATCCTGCACCTTCTTGTCCATTTTTACCAAAGCCAGCAGATCTGTGATGATCTGATTCTCTCTGTCGATTTCTGAGGCAATATCCTCCATGAACTCACGATATAGTTCCGCCGGGGCATCTTCCTGTGCCAGCAGGGAATCTGCCAGAACTTTTATGGATGTCATGGGAGTTTTCAGTTCATGGGACACATTTGCCACGAACTCCTGTCTGGAATCATCCAGTGCCTTCATTCGTTTTAACAGTTGATTAAACGCATCTACAATATGTACGGTCTCCACATAATCCGGGACGGATATGGTCTCATCGCTGAAGCCTTCCCGTACCGCATTAATCGCCTGGGTAACCCGGTTGAACGGCTTCGTCAGCACCTGGGACAACACGATTGCCAGTGCCAGGATCGCCACGATCATGATCACTTCCATGATATATGCCTTCCGGTTCAACACTTCCTTGGCATTTACAATACTGTCATTGGAAATACTGGTCAGCATGACACCCCGGATCGCATCGGGATTTCTTTTGCCGTTCTCGTCCGTGGTATTGGCTGTGGTATCCATGATGGGAGTCGTCATCTCTATGTAACCGTGCTCCGGGTCGTAGTGAGAGACATTTTCCCCCTGAAAACACTTAATGACTTCCTCGGAAATGATCGTCTTCCCCTCACTGATGCCGTAGGTATCCTTCTCAACCTTGAAGTTCTTGTTAATGATCATCACACGGCCTTCGTACAGATTGGACAGCATCTCCAGCTCCGCGTTGATGACTTCTCTGGAATTGCCGGTATCCTCTCTGACACCGTGGCTGCTCAAATAATTGTTGCTGACCAGGTGATTCGCCAGGATCATCAGCTGGTTCTGCACCACGGTGATCCGCTGTTCCACCGCCATATCCTCATAATTGTTCACAATGCCGTGACGCATGGCAATACAGGGCACGAGACCGATCACCAGGATCAACAGGAAAATACGGGCACGAAGACTCCGAAGTTCGATCATGCTCTCTATTTTTTCCCATATAGTTATGAATCGTTCTTTATTCCATTTCTTCACAATATAAAAACCTCAGTTCGTTCACTCCGCTCATGGACAGAATGCCTTGCCTGCAAGCAGTCACTCTCATCCGACTCCATGACATGATATACGATTTCTTCGTGCTTCGCACTCTCGAAATCGTAACGAACATTCGCATTCCAGACTTTCGTCCTCCTTGCTCATGTTCGTTCACTCCGCTCATGGACAGAATGCTTTGCCTGCAAGCAGTCACGCATTCTGTCCATGGCTGAGTTTATCATTAAAATAGTAGCCGACACCCCACTTGGTATGGACGTATCTGGGTTCGCTGGGGCTTAATTCGATCTTCTCGCGCAGTCTCCGAATATGTACATCCACGGTACGCACATCTCCGGGATAGTCCGTGCCCCACACGAGTTTTAACAGATTCTCTCTGCTGTATACCTTATCCGGATTCAGCATCAGAAGCTCCAGTACTTCGAATTCCTTGGCCGTCAGACCGATCTCTCTTCCCTGGATGTAGGCTCTTCTGCCCTCACGATCCAGCTTCAGATCGCCGCTCTCTAAGATAACGGTATTCTCCGCAGTTCCCTTCTTCGGCTCCATACGGCGGAAGATTGCTTTGATTCTCGCCTTTACTTCCAGAATATTGAAAGGTTTCGTTATGTAATCGTCGGCACCGTATTCCAGCCCCAGGATCTTATCCATATCGTCTCCCTTGGCAGTCAGCATAATCACCGGCACATTGGAAAATTCGCGGATCTGCTGGCAAACCTCGAAACCAGTCAGCTTCGGTAACATGACATCCAGCAATATAATGTCATATTCCTTATTGCGCGCCATCTGCAGGGCTTCCTCTCCGTCATAGGCACAGTCCACTTCCATATTGTCCTGCTCCAGGCTGAAACGGATTCCCTTCACGATCAGCTTCTCATCATCCACTACCAGCACTTTCTTGCCTGCCATCTTCCTCAACCTCTCTATCTTACTTTTCTCTTCCCGGTGCTATGCCACTCTCACTGCACCGTAATTTTATCACATAACTTATCATAGGCATTCTGTTTGATCCCGGATACCTTCATAATATCTTCTTTGGTCTGAAAACTACCGTTTTTCTCCCGGTAACGCACAATGTCCGCCGCCCTGGAAGCTCCGATTCCGGGAAGGGTACACAATTCCTCCTCGGATGCCGTATTGATATTCACCAGTCCCTCTTCCGCCGCTTTTGCCGCAGTCTCCAGCCTCTTTGCTTCCTCTGTCGTGGGGAAATACAACTTCTGTCCATCCGTCACCGTCTCCGCCAGATTTACATAAAAGGGATCCGCCTCCTGTGTCATACCGCCCGCCAGGCGCAGGGCTTCTTCTGCTCTACTGCCCTCCGCGATTTCCACGACTCCCGGTGAGTACACGGCCCCACAGACATAGACATACACCATCTGCGTTCTGTTTATCGTCTCCGCTGTCGATAACGCCACATTGTTATCCACAGTCTCCGCGACCTGTTCCACGGCTTCCAGCTCCGGATATTCTGCCGCAGACTCTCCGGATGGGAGCAATATAATTGCCTCATCCTTTACCCCACAGCCTGCCATGAGAAGTGCAATACATCCCAACAGCGTGATCAGACACCTATATTTTATTTTAGTAATAACTTCAAAAAACATCATAGTCCCCTTCCTGTCGTTCTTTTCAGGGGATTGCCTCTCTATGCTGTTAATTTTTATTGTACTGGAATCACACGGAATTTACAAGCCGTTTTCGCATTTGTGATAACGATTCTGTTACCACTTAAAAATAATAATTCCCACAATTGCCACCACCATGCCGACCGCCTTGCGCCACTCCCATGGCTGCTTCTCCACACCAAACCATCCGAACAGTTCGATAATATACGCCACTGCCAGTTGTGCGGTCACGATCAGCAGTACCGCTTTCGCCGGTCCCAGGGCATCCATGCTGCGAATTACGGTATACGTAATAAATGCACCGATGGCACCTCCTAAAAGCATGTATTTCGGCTCCACCTGCCATACCTTAAGAAAAGAAGTGCGCTCCGTGCACAGCCATGCTCCCAGACATACCAACAGTGCCGTGAATTGCACAAAAGCACTGGCGGTCCAGATGCCTGAGGATTTCGTCACCTGGGTATTGAACACGCCCTGAATGCTCATCAGTGCTCCGGATATTAATGCAATCAAAAAACCGATCATAGGATTCTACCACCTTATCTTTTTAGTAGTAGTCTATCCTGTGACCGGTTCCTTCATTCATATTTTACTGTATTAATCTAGTTCTCTGTACTTCCCACCTGTTCAGCTATTGTTCCCGCAAGCTGCTCTACCAGTGTTGTCACATCCTCACCATTCCATACCTTGGAGAACAATACCTCCAGCTGCATCCAGAAGTTCCCTGTTTCCAGCATTTTCGGAAGGGATACGCTGTCCGCATACTCGTCAGCAAATACGGTAAGTGCTCCGTTGTCCGCATTCTCTGCCGCATGAAGGCTTGCCGGCATTTTACCGGAACGTTCATATAATCCGTCGGAATATCCTTCCGCCAGATACGCCGCAAAACGATCCGCCAGTTCCTTGTGCTCCGAATAACCGTTGATAACTGCCGCTCCCGTAACAGACAGGGATCTGCTCGAAAGCTCAGCACTGACATCCGGCATACGGGCAATTCCATAATTGAATGTAAGACTGTCGTCCGCTTTTGCATCCTCCAGTCGCTTTACCACATCCGTGGTGCCAATGGTAAACATGGTCTTTCCATCAATAAAGTCCTGAATCACAGAATCATAGGTCACAGTGTCGGACTCGATGAAGAAGAACTGGTTCAGCGCCTTGTATACTTCCAGACACTGTATGGTCTCCGGATTATTGATATTGATGTCATTTCTGTCATCACCGGGGTCTCCGCCTACGATCATGTAATTACCCACGATCCAGTAATTATAGAAAATATCATTCACATCCCATTTCATGACACCTTCCACACCCTCCGGTGCATCAAAAGTGTCTGCAATGTTCAACAGATCGTCCACCGTAGAAGGAAGCGCTTTGGCGAAATACTGTTCCGCCAGCGCGTTTACCGCTTCTTCGTCCGCGGTAGCCTGCTCTGTGGTCTGATCCTCCGGAAGAGAATCTTCCTCGATGATCTCCTCACCTTCTCCTACCGGTTCATCATTGTCACTGCTGCCGGACAGCTCTTTTTCCGCCTGTTGCGTCGCCCAGGTCTTAAGATAATCTTCATTATATATCAGTGCGCTGGTATCAAAGTACACGGGATATCCTATGATCTTATCATGATAGGTCACCGCTGCCAGTGCTGCCTGGGAAAAATGATCCGTATCGCAGATTTCCTCTGTGTCCGGCACTTTCGATGCCAGTCCCGCAAGATAAGCCTTCTCCAGGGAGTCACTGCTTAACAGATAGATATCCGGTATCTGATCGGAATGCAGTGTCTCCTGATTGATTACCTCCAGATATTCACTGTCGGAAGTCAGCACCGGGATCACACGGACCTTATTCTGTTCTCCGAAAGACACCGCTGCCGCATTGATATAGCCGGACAGAGATTCATCCGAATACCAGCAGTAGATGGTCTCCTTCCCGCGAAATAACTGCAGACGATCTCCGGTATTCTGCGTCTGACTCATTTCCTGCGTACTTCCGTAAACAGCTGCAGCAGCCATGGCGATCACAGCTGCTGTTGCAATCATTCTTTTTTTCAAAAACATACTTAACTTAAACCTCTTATTCAATACAGGTGTCCAAAATAGCGATCATTTCGTCCACATTTTCTCTGGTGATGACGAGAGGCGGTACAAAACGAATAATATCTGCACCGGCATTGATCAGGATCAATCCCTTTTCCAATGCCTTATTAATAATGTCTCCTACCGGATGGTCAAATACCAGTCCCTGCATCAGTCCCACGCCGCGGCGTTCCTGAATACAGTCGTACTTGTCTGCCAGTTTATTCAGGCTCTGTTCCAGATAAGGAGCCACCTCTCTCACATGTTCTATTATATGGTCCTCTTCGAATAAATCAAGCACTTTTTCCACAGCAGCGCAGGCCAACGGGTTGCCACCATAGGTAGTTCCGTGATCTCCGGCGGTCAAAGAATGTTGTGCAACCTTTTCTGTCATCATAAAAGCTCCTACCGGCACGCCGCAGCCTAATGCCTTGGCTGAGGTCATGATATCCGGCTTCACACCGAAGCGCTGCCATGCATACATGTAGCCGGTACGGCCCATGCCACACTGGATCTCATCTAAGATCAGCAGGATATCCCGTTCATTGCACAGATCTCGTACCTGCTTTAAGAATTCCTCGGTAGCGGGATACAGTCCGCCCTCGCCCTGCACGGTTTCCATAATGATAGCGCAGGTCTTGTCCGTCACCTGATCCAGAACACTCTGAAAATCATTCAGATCGGCAAATCTGATATGACCGATCATAGGCTGGAATGCCTCACGGTACTTAGGGTTGCCTGTTACGGACAAAGCTCCCATGGTTCTGCCATGGAAAGAATGGTTCATGGCAATGATCTCGTGATCGGTACAGCCGTCTTTCAGATAGGCGTATTTTCTGGCTGCCTTGATGGCACCCTCCACTGCTTCCGCGCCGGAATTGGTGAAAAAGACGCGATCCATGCCGGATACTTTTTTGATCTTTCTTGCCGCTTCGATGGCAGGCACATTGTAATAATAGTTGGAAGTGTGGATCACCTTGTCGATCTGTGCTTTCAGTGCATCGTTGTATGCTTTGTTCTGATATCCCAGTGCAAACACAGCAATACCGGCCACAAAATCCAGATATTTTTTACCGTCTGTATCATACAGATACACACCATCCCCCTTATCCAGAACGATCTGGTACCGGTTATAGGTATGCAGCAAATCTTTTTCCGCTTCTGCAATGTATTCTTTCATGGTGTCACTCATTTTTCTATTCCTCCTCATCGGATACGATCGCGGTACCGATACCCTGATTGGTGAAGATCTCCAGCAGCAGGCAGTGTGCCAGGCGTCCGTCCAGGATATGCACACGGTTTACGCCGTTACGGATGGCGGAAGTACAATTGTTTAACTTCGGCAGCATGCCACCGCCGATGTAACCGTCGTGGATCAGTCCCTCTGCCTCGGAGGCGGTCAGTCTGGAGATAAAGGTGGACTTGTCGTTGATATCCTTGTACAGACCTTCGATGTCTGTCAGGAACGCCAGTTTCTCCGCATGTACTGCTTTTGCGATCGCGCAGGCTGCATCATCCGCATTGATATTGTAGGTGTGATAATCTTTGTCCAGTCCGATGGGGGCGATGATGGGCAGGTAATCCTTCTCCAGCATATCGAAGAGAATATCGGGATTCACGCCGGTGATCTCCCCCACATAACCGATGTCCTGACCGTCGGAATATTTTTTCTCTACCTGAAGCAGTCCACCGTCTTTACCGCTGACACCGACTGCCTTGACCCCCAGTTCTTCCACCATGGTCACCAGGCTCTTATTCACCTTGTTCAATACCATTTCGGCAATTTCCATGGTCTCCTCATCGGTGACACGCAGACCGTTTATAAACTTCGCCTCTTTGCCGACCTTGCCGACCCAGCGGCTGATCTCCTTGCCGCCGCCGTGCACGATGATGGGTTTGAAACCTACCAGCTTCAACAGTGTCACGTCCTTGATGACATTCTTCTGCAGTTCTTCGTTGCTCATGGCGCTGCCGCCGTATTTTACCACAATGATCTTACGATTGAATTTCTGTATGTAAGGAAGCGCCTCAATCAGCACTTCTGCTTTTTTCATTACCTGTTCCATATCTTTTTCCATTATTTTGTCCATGCCTTTCCGCAGATATCCTATCCGCCCGTCACTTATTTCTTCCGTATGTCGCGCACTGTCTTAGGAACGATAGTCTGCGTTGATCTTCACGTAGTCATAGCTTAGATCACAGCCCCATGCAGTTGCTTCCGCATCCCCCATATGCATATCCACCATGGCAGTAACTTCCGGATCGGAGAGAATCTTCGTAGCCTCTTCCTCGCTGTAATCACATGCCACGCCATTACCGAAGATATGGATCTTGCCGCTCCTGCTCTCGAAATACAGGTCTACATTTTCCGGATCGAATCTGGCTCCGGAATAGCCCAGTGCGCAGAGGATACGTCCCCAGTTGGCATCATGTCCGAAGATAGCTGCCTTGGTCAGGGAAGAACAGATCACGGATTTCGCCAGAGTTCTGGCATCTTCCTTGCTGGCTGCATGGATCACTTTGGTCTCAAACAGGGCGGTTGCCCCTTCGCCGTCTCCTGCCATTTTCTTGGCCAGGAACGTGGTAATCTCATGCAATGCCTTGCAGAACTTGTCGTAATCTTCGCCCTCTGCGGTGATCTCCTCATTGCCTGCCATACCGTTCGCCAGTACTAACAGTGTATCATTGGTGGAAGTATCGCCGTCCACGGAGATCATGTTAAAGGAATCTACTACGTCTGCGCTGACGCACTTCTGTAACATCTCTTTGGAAATATTCACATCGGTGGTTACAAAGCCTAACATGGTGCACATGTTCGGATGGATCATTCCGGAGCCCTTGCACATACCGCCTAATGTCACGGTCTTGCCGCCGATCTCGGTCTCAATGGCAATCTCCTTGGAAATGGTATCGGTGGTCATGATGGCATGAGCCGCATCGGAACCGGCCTCTAATGTGTCCGCCTTCGCTGCCACCAGCTTTTTGATTCCAGCGGTAATCTTATCTACGGGAATCTGCATACCGATGACACCGGTGGATGCTACCAGTACTGCATCCGTGGGCACTCCTAACAATTCTCCGGCACATTTTGCTTCCGCCTCGCAGCAGTCCAGTCCCTGTTTGCCGGTGCAGGCATTGGCGATTCCGGAATTAACTACCACTGCCTGTGCATATGCGGAATGTTCCACGATCTGCTTATCCCACAGCACAGGAGCCGCCTTTACCACATTGGAGGTAAAAGTACCTGCCACGGTGCAGGGAACCTTACTTACGATCAGTGCCATATCCTTACGATTCTGATATTTAATGGCAGCCTCCACACCTGCTGCCTCAAAGCCTTTTGCTGCGGTCACCCCGCCCTGGATCTGTTTCATATTGGAATAATCTCCTTTCGATTTTGCTTCTATTGATTAAACGCCGTAATGTTTTCTTCGTTCAGGGTAAAATCGTAATAGTTCAGGTCTTCCCGCTTCGTCCAGCCGATGCATTTCCAGAAAGCATTACCGATATCATTCTGGGTAAAAGCGATCAGGCTGACTTTATTGATGTGCTCTTCTTTCAGGGCATTCATGCAGTGGACCACCATGGCTTTTCCAATGCCAAGTCTTCTATGATCTTCTCTCACACATACATGATACAGACAGCCCCGTCGTCCGTCATGACCGCAGAGAATGCCGCCCACTACGGTTCCATCCTCCCCGATGGCTACCACACTGGTACCCGGATTCCGATTGATAAAACGCTCCACACCTTCTCTGGAATCATCGATGCTTCGGATACCGAAGCCATGAATGGTCATCCAGAGGGCATGCAGACCGTCATAATCTTCTATGGTCATTGGTTTGATCGTAAACTGTTTGCTCATTGATGTATGTAATCCTTTCGTCCTTGTCCTGTGTCTGCTTTAAGGGAAGCAGGGAACCAGCTCAAGGCCTTCGCTCTCGGGAAGTCCGAACAGCAGGTTCATATTCTGTACTGCCTGACCGGCAGCGCCTTTTACGAGATTGTCCAGCGCACCCATCATAATGATGCGTCCGGTACGCTCGTCGATGACGAAGTTGATATCCACGTAGTTACTGCCTTCCACCCACTTGGTCTCGGGGCAGCTGCCCTTATCCAGTACACGGACAAATTTCTCGTTTGCATAATATTTATCATAGACAGCCTTTACCTCTTCATAAGTAGGAAGTGTGCCGTCCGGTTTTCTCTTCAGTGTTGCATACTCGGTTGCCAGAATACCACGGTTCATAGGTACGAGATGTGGTGTGAAATTAATGGTCACCTGACAGTTGCCCGCATAGCCTAACTGCTCCTCGATCTCAGGGGTATGCCTGTGGCTTGCCACACCGTAGGCTTTCATATTCTCATTCACTTCGCAGAACAGGTTGGGCACCTTGGCTCCTCTGCCTGCACCGGAGGTTCCGGACTTGGCATCCACGATCAGGGTATTCACATCGATCATGCCTTCCTTTACCATAGGGTAAGCGGTCAGGATCGAGCAAGTGGTATAACAGCCGGGATTTGCTACCAGTCTGGTCTTCTCTGTAATCTTGTCACGGTTGATCTCGCAGAGTCCGTATACTGCTTCCTCGATGAACTGCGGAGACTTATGCTCGATGCCGTACCATTTTTCATAGGTAGCCACATCCTTGATACGATAATCCGCGGACAGATCCACGATCTTCACCTGAGAGAGAATCTCCTCGGTCAGAAGTCCCGCCAGGAATCCCTGAGGGGTTGCGGTGAAGATCACATCCACCTGCTTCGCCAGTCCCTCCAGATTGTCGTCCTTGCAGATATCCTCCACCAGCTGAAACATGTTCTGGTATACCTGATAATATTTCTTATCTATATAGCTTCGGGAACCGTACCATACGATTTTGGCATCCTTGTGGTTCAACAGGATACGTACCAGTTCTCCTCCGGCATAACCGGTTGCTCCGATGATTCCTACTCTGATCATTTTTCTACCTCACTTATATTTATGGAACTATTCAGCCCCCATAAATATCATCAAATATTCTTACGAATGCAAGCATTCGACGAATACTTTCGATATTTATCTGACTCTGAATAGTTCCATGATACCACTTTCTTCCTAAATGTCTACTACTTTTTTTATTTTTATGCATGTTTTTCATATTGATATGTATATTTATTCACTTATACACGCTCTTTTTATGCTTTTATACAATATAGCGAAAGAATATTCACCCTGTTTTTACCGTACTTTCTTTTCCGCTTATAATCTGCTACAATAAGTGTGTTGCGCAATACAATCCGCGCATCTATTTTTTAGCTCCTACGAGAGCAGAAATGAGGAAATTATGGCTTTTGACGGCGTTACCATTGCCTGTGTAATATCGGAATTAAAAAAGGAACTGATCGGCGGAAGGCTGTACAAGATCGCCCAGCCGGAGAACGATGAATTGTTGCTGACCATCAAGCAGCCCACAGGGCAAAAGAGACTGCTTCTGTCCGCCAGTGCTTCCCTTCCGCTGATCTATCTGACGGAAGCCAATAAACCCAGCCCCATGACGGCCCCCAACTTCTGTATGCTTCTGCGCAAGCACTTGCAGAACGGCCGTATTGTGAACATCTCCCAGCCGGGCTTGGAACGAATTGTGCATATCGATATCGAGCATCTCGACGAAATGGGGGATCTGCGTCACAAGACGCTGGTCATGGAGCTGATGGGCAAACACAGTAATCTGATCTTCTGTAATGACGACAATACCATCATCGACAGTATCAAGCATGTCTCCTCCGCTGTCAGCAGCGTCCGGGAAGTCCTGCCGGGGCGTCCCTACTTCATCGCCCATACACAGGACAAGCTGGATGCCCTTACCTGCGATGAGAATACGTTCCGTGAAGCGCTTGCCGCCAAGCCCCAGCCGGTCTTCAAGGCGATCTACGGAAGCTTCACCGGTATCTCGCCGGTACTGGCGCAGGAGCTGTGCCACGAGGCCGGTCTCGACGGGGATCGTCCTACGGCGGCGCTGACATCCGAGGATTACCTTGCTTTATACAGAGCCTTTTCCGAAATGGTCACTTCTATTAAGGAAGAAGCCTTCTCTCCATGCATCGCCTACACCGGCACCCGGCCCGTGGAATACGCAGCGGTTCCCCTGACGATGTATGGCTTTGGAGCGGATCATTTGGAAGCCTACACTTCCATGTCCGCTCTGTTGGAGCATTTTTATGCGGAGAAAAATACATTAACAAGGATCCGCCAGAAATCTTCCGATCTGCGCCGTATCGTGCAGACAGCCCTGGAACGTGATATTAAGAAATATGACCTCCAGCTGGCCCAGATGGAGGACACCAAAAAGCGGGAAAAATACCGGATTTACGGAGAACTGCTCAACACCTACGGTTACAGTGCAAAGCCCGGTGACAGATCCCTCACCGCTGTGAATTATTATACAAACGAGCCGGTGACGATCCCCTTGGATCCCACCCTCTCCGCCACGGAAAATGCGAAAAAATACTTCGACAGATACGGCAAGCTAAAGCGTACCTATGAAGCACTGTCCGAGCTGACCTGCCAGGTAAAGGAAGAGATCGACCATTTGGAGACCATCAGCACCGCACTGGACATTGCCCTGAAGGAAGAAGATCTGGTGGAGATCAAGGAAGAGCTGACCCAGAGCGGTTACATCCGCCGGAAGGGCGGCACGAAAAAGGCGAAGATCACCAGCAGGCCCTTCCACTACTTAAGCAGCGACGGTTTTCATATTTACGTAGGGAAAAATAATTTCCAGAATGACGAGCTGACCTTCAAATTCGCCACCGGAAATGACTGGTGGTTCCATGCCAAAGGCATCCCCGGCTCTCACGTGGTGGTAAAGACCGAGGGAAAGGAGCTGCCGGACCGTACTTTTGAAGAGGCGGGCAGACTGGCGGCTTACTACTCCAAGGGTCGGGAACAGGAGAAAGTGGAGATCGACTACGTCCAGAAAAAACAGGTCAAAAAGCCTGCCGGTGCCAAGCCGGGGTTTGTAGTCTATTATACGAACTACTCCCTGATGATCGACAGCGATATCTCAGGCATCGAAAAGATCAGCGACTGACCGTTCTATGCGCGGTGTCTGTTTTATGCATAATTATGCTGTATATTTTTAGTTTTATGCATTTATGTGCATATTTTAATTTGTTTTATTCATTTTTATGATTTATTTATGCAACTTTTCTGCTTGCTTTTGCGAATATAATGTTGTATAGTAATTGTCAGAGCGTAACACACGATCCTGATATCTGATGCCATTACGGACTGCTTCGTGCTTTTAGACTTTTATCCCTGGCATCATACACACTATAAAACGGAGGATTTTATCATGAAGGAAAAAGTAGTTTTAGCTTATTCCGGCGGTCTGGATACTACCGCTATCATTCCCTGGCTGAAGGAGAATTTCGACTACGAAGTTATCTGTGTCTGTGTCAACTGCGGACAGGCAGAGGAACTGGACGGTCTGGAAGAAAGAGCCAAGGCCTGCGGCGCTTCCAAGCTGTATATTGAAGATGTTATCGATGAATTCTGTGATGATTATATTGTTCCCTGTGTCCAGGCTCATGCCGTATACGAGAACAAGTACCTGTTAGGTACTTCCATGGCAAGACCTCTGATCGCCAAGAAGCTGGTAGAGATTGCCAGAAAAGAAGGCGCTGTTGCCATCTGCCACGGTGCTACCGGTAAGGGTAATGACCAGATCCGTTTCGAGTTAGGTATCAAGGCTTTGGCTCCTGATATTAAGATCATCGCTCCCTGGAGAAGCGACAAGTGGAACATGGACTCACGTGAATCCGAGATCGAGTACTGTAAGGCTCATGGTATTCATCTTCCTTTCTCCACCGATTCTTCTTACAGCCGTGACCGTAATATCTGGCACATCAGCCACGAAGGTCTGGAGCTGGAAGATCCCGGCAATGAACCTAACTACGAGCATCTGCTTGTCTTAGGCGTAACTCCCGAGAAGGCTCCCGATGAGGGCGAGTATGTGACCATGACTTTTGAAAAGGGTGTTCCCACTTCCGTTAACGGCGAGAAGATGAAGGTATCCGATATCATCCGTACCCTGAACAAGTTGGGTGGCAAGCACGGTATCGGTATCGTAGATATCGTAGAGAACCGTGTTGTAGGTATGAAGTCCCGTGGTGTCTATGAGACTCCCGGCGGCACCATCCTCATGGAGGCTCACCAGCAGTTAGAAGAACTGATCTTAGACCGTGATACTTACGCATTCGAGAAGGAAATGGGTGCAAAGTTCGCAAGCCTGGTATACGAAGGCAAATGGTTCACTCCTCTCCGTGAGGCTGAGCAGGCTTTCATCGAAAAGACCCAGGAATATGTGACCGGTGAAGTGAAATTCAAGCTCTACAAGGGCAACATCATCAAGGCGGGAACCACTTCTCCTTACTCTCTGTACAATGAGAACCTGGCTTCCTTCACCACCGGTGATCTGTATGACCATCACGATGCAGAAGGCTTCATCAATCTGTTCGGTCTGTCCCTGAAGGTTCGTGCCATGAAGCTGCAGGAGAACGAGAAGAAGCTCGGCAACTAATAGTTATTCAGCAATTTTGTGAGTAAATTCACGAATGATACATTAAGAGGTGTCTATGATTACAATGCAGTCAATTACTGCCGTGGGACTGATCTATCTGATCGGTATCAATCTGGCAGGATTCATCATCATGGGCGTCGATAAAAAAAGAGCCATCCGGGGTGCCTGGCGCATCTCGGAGGCTTCTCTTTTTTTAACGGCGATATTGGGCGGCAGCCTGGGATGTATCCTGGGAATGCAGCATTTCCGCCATAAGACGAAACACTGGTATTTCAAATACGGAATGCCGATGATCCTTGTGGTACAGATACTGCTTTTTATCCTTTTATTCAAGTAAGAGTTATGCTATACTGATTGTATGATGTCGGGGTCAAAAGCCCCCGACTTTGATGCCTACGGATTGCTTCGTGCTACGCACTCCCACGTCTCCGCTCCGCTTCGGTCCGTGCTAGACATGTACCACTGGCACATAGCACCCTGGCATCATTGTATATAAGTTCCGTCTTTCGTAATTTACAGAGGAATAACATACACGGAGCAGTTTCCTGGTTGGCTGTCTCTGCGTATATTTGGGAGGTGTCGATATGCATATAGCAGTATGTGATGATAATGTAGCCGACAGAAAACAGTTGGAGCGCTTGTTAAAGCGGGAATCCGACAAACGCGCTGCATCTACCGGGATCATTTATACCGATTCTTTCGGCAATTCTACTTCTCTACTGTCCAATCCCATGCAGTATGATGCTTTTTATATCGACATGTGTCTGACAGAAGGAACCACCGGTACCGATGTGGTCAATGCCCTCACAGCGCAGGGTGTCAACGCGCCCATCGTATTATGCTGCTCTAAGATCAATTACAGGGAACAGACCTATCCGGAAAATGTCATCTTCCTAGACAAGCCCATCAAAGTAGCGGAACTGGCACAGAGCATTGACCATGCCCTGGAGATCATGGCAAAAGCGGTTCCCCTCATCGAGCTTCGTGAGGATGAGGATACCATCTATGTGACCGAACCGGACATCCTCTACGCTGAGGAAGAGGGACGCAACGTCATTGTAACCCTGAAGGACGGTCGTACCATAAAAGTCGCTACCACCGCGATCAATTTATTTTCCCAGATTGAAAATCATCCCACCTTCTTTGCTCCTACCGTTAAGGCCATCCTCAACGGCAGATACATGGAGAAGCTGGGATTCCGTAAAGTCATCATGTGCGATGGGAAAAAGTTCTCGCTGCACAGAGACTGCGTTGCTTACGCAAAACAGCTCCTGGCAGAGTATCATGCGTAACTTGAAAGTTACGCGTGCAATGAGCCGCGCATAGGCATAGTGAAGACAGCGATGGG
>OGYC01001334.1_pt1 | contig 21344 bp, 17 predicted proteins | sample 1576461 | NCBI WGS metagenome assembly OGYC01 (sample SAMEA3541569, study PRJEB24748) | human gut metagenome | biome: human gut; feature: human-associated habitat; material: faeces | place: China | collected 2012 | reverse complement strand
TTTGGTAACAAAAAATGCCGTATTTATGCGGTCTGTGGCGTTTCGCAAACGCCTAAAAAGCTATATTACAAATGGGGATTTTGAAACTGGAAATGCACAGGGATGGAACCTGATTAATTATCTGGGAGAGGATGTCGGCTATCCAAAGGTGGATAAAAATTCTTCCAATGCACAGAAGGGAATATATTATTATACCGGATGGAGTAAGGAATCTATGGATTTTGCTATCGAGCAGGAAATCACAAAGGAGCAGATTCCGGATGGTGTATATGCGCTGTCTGCATATTATCAGGGAACTGGTATTGCAGAGGTGTCTAAGGATGCAGCTTTGTATGCGGTGATTACTTATAAGGATGGAACTACAAAAACATGCAGTACAGGGATCGAAATCCACAATGTCTGGAAAGACTTCTATCAGGCAACAGTCAATGTGGAACTGGATGCAAATGTAGTTTCGGTTAAAGTGGGAACCAGAATTGCATGTACCGCAAATGAACTCGGCGCATGGGTAGTCTGTGATAATATCACCTTGATTAAATCTGGAGAGCTTGCAAAGAAGGATGACAGCAGCAACGGAGGTACAAGTGGCGGAAATGCAGAAACCACTGTCGTACCGACAGATAAAAAGGACGATTCCCAGAAAAAGGATAATACGGATAAAACAGACAACACTGGAAATACAGAAAATACCGTTAAAAAAGGCACTACTATTTCCAACAGCAAGGCAGCCTATATCGTAACAAATACAGAAAAGAAAACGGTTGTATACAAAGCTGGAAAGACAAAGGAAAAAACGGTAATAATTCCTGCGACGGTAAAAATTGACGGTGTCACCTATAAGGTAACATCTATTGATGCAAAGGCATTTGCCAATAACAAAACCGTGACAACTGTTGTCATTGGAAGCAATATTACAAGCATCGAAAAGGGTGCATTTTCCGGTGCGAAAAAGTTAAAAACGATTACGCTTAAGAGCGGAAAGCTGACAAAAAAATCTGTGAAAAACTGTCTGAAAGGATCAGCAGTTACAACGATTCAATTAAAGGGAAATGCAAAGAAGCAGTATGCAAAATACGTGAAATATTTTACAAAAGCCAATTGCGGCAAAAAGGTAGTTATTAAAAAGTAAGAGACGGAGTATACTATGGAATTCATCAAGGGAGCCGATGTCTCATCGCTGCAGGCGATGGAGGATTACGGTGCAAAATTTTATGATCTCAACGGGAACGAGGCGGATGCACTTGCCATATTGCAGGGGCATGGCGTAAACTATATACGGTTACGGCTGTTTCATCAGCCAACACGGTCGTTCGATGGTGGAGATTACTGCGATCTGCCACATACAGTTCTTATGGCGAAACGGACCAAAGCGCGCGGGCTGGGCTTCCTTTTGGATTTCCATTACAGTGACTTTTGGGCGGACTGGAAGGCACAGACCATTCCGGTGCAGTGGCAGGGAATGTCAGCAGACGAGCTGGAGCACCAGGTTTATGCATACACCTGCGAAGTATTGCAGACGCTGACAGATGCCGGTGCTGCCCCGGATATGGTGCAGATCGGAAATGAAATTGGAAAGGGAATGTTATGGGAATACGGAAGCCTGAAACATCCCCGGCAGCTTGCCATATTTTTAAACGCAGGACTTTCCGCAGTGAGGGCTGTGTGTGAAAAGAACAGGTTACAGATGCGCACGGTGCTGCATGTGGAGTGTGGTGCGGATATGCCGCGCACAGAGCAGTTTTTTACCGAATTATTTGCCAATGGATTGCATACGTTTGACGAGATTGGATTGTCGTATTATCCGTTTTGGGCGGGATCTTATGAACAATTGCGCATCAACATGGAAAACATTGAGCATAAATTTCACAAGCCAGTTATTGTTATGGAAACAGCGTTTCCCTATACAGACGCCTCCCACGATGAAATGCCAAACATTGTGACAGGGCAGCTTACGATGGAAAAGATGGGACTTCCTCCTTCCGTGGAAAACCAAAAAGCCGTGCTTGCGCGTGTGCTTTGTGAGGTGAAAGCTGCGCAAAATGGAAGTGGAGTCTTTTACTGGGAACCGGTGTGGTATTGCAAAAAAGGCGTCGGTGTAGAAAAAGGCCAGGGAAATGAGTGGGAAAATCAGGCATTGTTTGATGAACATGGGAAAGTGCTTTCTAGTATTTGTGCGTTTGAGGAGTGTGTATAGATGAGGAGGCAGGAAATGATTATAGGGATGGATGTATCTTCATATCCGGAAATGAAAGATAAGGGGTATCGATATTACGATGAAAATGGCACAGAAATTGATGTGCTGGAATATGGGAAAAAGAAAGGATTTAATTATGGGCGGCTGCGGTTGTGGAATGCGCCGCAAAATATACCGGAATCTGGCGGATATTGTGATTTGTTGCGAACGATTGCAATGGCAAAACGGTTAAAAAAGCTGGACATTCCCTATTTGCTGGATTTCCATTATTCTGACTGGTGGGCAGATCCGGAGCACCAGAATATTCCGAAGGCGTGGAAAGATTTGTCCGTGGATGCGATGGCACAGGAGCTTTTTGCATTTACGGAGCAGGCACTTCTTGCCTTAAAAGAAGCGGATGTGTATCCGGATATGATCCAGATTGGCAATGAGATCCGAAATGGAATGCTTTTTCCGGTGGCGAAAGTCCCGAAATGGGAAAATCTTGCAAAACTTGTCAATAGCGGAATAGCAGCAGCGCGCAAGGTGAATGCAGATACAAAACTTATGATCCACTTGGATGAAGGTGCTACATATGCATATTATGAAGAATGGTTTGACCATATGATGGCCCAGGGAATGACAGATTTTGATGTGATCGGATTATCGTACTATCCTTATATTCACGGCAGTTTTTCTGATTTTGAGGATTGTCTGCAGCGCTTGTCACAAAAGTATGGCAAAGAGTTAAATGTTGCAGAGTTTGCGCATCCATTCCGCAGAAGCAAAGGAAGCTTTTTCGGGGAAAAAGAGGAGCAGTGTGCTGGATATCCGGCAAGCCCTGTGGGGCAGCAGGAGAGCCTGCAGCATTTGACACAGCTTATCCAAAGCGTGCCGGCATGTAGCGGATTTTTCTACTGGGAGCCCTTTATGCGCTGTGAGAATAATGACGAAAATGGCTGGGGAACCTTTATGGAACTGATGGATGATGCAGGAAAGCCTGTAATTGCGTTGCAAAAACTGCAGAAATTACAGAAATAGCCCCATTTTCAAGGTGTAAACGATTTCACAAATTGTACGTTTCTATCTAAAAATTCATATCTTAAATACAAACCAAAACGATTCCATGCAAGTGAAAAACTTGCTGGAATCGTTATTTTTTCGGTATATTTCACATAAAATTTAAAACATATTAATTTAATATGAATACAGGGAAATAAAATGGAAATCGTGCAAACGATTTCACGAATAGCCTTTGCTATTGGCATACACACACATATATAATGCAGTCAACATCAACGAGACATTGTGATACTTCAAAGGATGTTCAAACAAGGAGGTGCAGGAATGGAAACAGCAAGAGAAGACATTATTAAGGTCACACACCTGAACAAACAGTTTCTGGTGAACAAACAGCCGATGGAGGTGCTGCATGACATCAATCTGCAGGTAAAAAAAGGAGAATTCATTACCATCATGGGGCACAGTGGATGCGGAAAAAGTAAAAAAACATCTGGAACTTGTAGGATTGGCAGGATTCGAAAACAGTTATCCGAGCCAGTTGTCCGGCGGTATGTCACAGCGTGCCGCAATTGCCAGAGGGCTGGCAAACAATCCGACGATTCTGTGGCCGCTGGTAAGGCATAGGTTTGCAAAACCGAAGTTGAGGGTTCGAATCCCTCCAGTGTCATTTTAGATATGATTGTATTTTATAAGCCAAACCGTTATACTATGGTTAGTTATATAACAAAGTATTTGTGGAGGCTTTGATGAACAGTACCTTAAAATTGCCGGTCGGAATTGAAAACTTTGAAGAAATTCGGAAATCAGGATTTTACTATGTGGATAAGACGAAGCTCATAGAGCAGCTTTTACAAAATTGGGGGAAAGTAAATCTTTTTACCCGTCCGCGCCGTTTTGGAAAAACACTGAATATGAGTATGCTGCGCGCTTTTTTTGAGACAGGTGCAGATCCGTCTTTATTTGAGGGACTATATATTTCAAAAAATAAAGAAATGTGTGCGGAATATATGGGAAAATATCCGGTGATTTTTCTTTCTTTTAAGGGCGTGGATGGACTGACTTTTGAGGAAGCACAGACCCGTGTTACTACAATTATAAGAACAGAGGCCCGGAGGCACTATGAGTTAAAGAACAGTGATAGGCTGGTTGACGAGGAGATTGCGCAGTTTGCGCAGCTTCTGGCAGGAAAGCCGGATGATCTGACGGATAGTATTCGATTGTTGTCGGAGCTTTTGTACCGGCATTTTGACCAGAAAGTGATTATTATCATAGATGAATATGATGTTCCGTTGGATAAGGCATTTCAGAATGGCTATTACCGGGAAATGGTTGCGCTGATCCGGGGACTTTTCGGGCAGGCATTAAAGACGAATGATTTTTTACGGTTCGCGGTTTTAACGGGGTGTCTGCGGATTTCAAAGGAAAGTATTTTTACAGGACTTAATAATTTTAAGGTGCTTTCCCTTCTGGATGCCAGGTTTGATGAGCAGTTTGGATTTACGGATGATGAAGTAAAAATGCTTCTGGAAGATTATGGACTTTCGTCACATTTTATGGAAACGAAGGAATGGTATGATGGCTATCACTTTGGAAAGGCAGATGTATATTGCCCGTGGGATGTGATCAATTATGTTGAACAGCTGAAATACGATCTGACCGCTGAGCCAGAGGATTTCTGGTCAAATTCCAGCGGAAATGCGATTGTACGTAGATTTATTGACAAAGCAGATACTCGCACAAAGAATGAAATTGAGCGGTTGATCGCAGGGGAATGCATTGAGAAAGAAGTCTCCCAGGAACTCACCTATGACGAGCTGGATAACAAAATTGAAAACCTCTGGAGTGTGCTTTTTACTACCGGTTATCTGACACAGCAGGGGCGCACCGAAAGCGGCAGATATCGTTTGTCGATTCCAAATAAAGAGATAAGGAACCTTTTTATCAAGAAAATCCGGGAGTGGTTTCGTGATGTATCCAGAAATGATGGAAAAACACTTGAAGAATTCTGCAATGCATTTTTAGAGAAAAATCCGGAAAAAATTGAACTGCTTTTTGGCGACTATCTGTGGAATACGATCAGTATAAGGGATACCGCAGTTGCAAAAGAAAAGAAGGAAAACTTTTACCACGGTATTCTGCTGGGGCTTCTCGGTTATAAAGCAAGCTGGCTTACGAAATCCAATGCGGAATCCGGAATCGGCTACAGTGACATCCTTGTGGAAGCACCGGAGAACCGAACCGGAATCGTAATTGAATTAAAGTATGCCGAGGATGGTGATATGGATGCGGCATGCACTGAGGCATTAAAGCAGATCGAAGCGAAAGATTATGTGGCAAAACTGAAGCAGGATGGAATGCGCAATTTCATCAAATATGGGATTGCCTGCTATAAGAAAGATTGTAAAGTGGTGATTGGATAAGTAAATAAGCCACCTCGCCCAAACGGAATAAAAAAGCCTTTAAAAAGTTCTAAAATGAATTTTATACTCAATTGGAAAAACCTTGCATTTCCGGAAACGGTGTGTATAATAGAAATGTTATAAAACATAAAATGGGGTGCTCGCACAAGCGGGCTGAGAGTAAGCAAATGCTTTAACCCAGAACCTGATTTGGATAATGCCAACGTAGGGAAACAGAAACGGTGAAAAATCGTTTGCGCGCAGGAATCCAAAACGGGATTCCTGTTTTATTTTGCAGAAAACTGCGTAGGTGATGCAGCTTACGCTGCACTACAAGGAGCACATCGCATGAGAGTTCCGCTTACGCGGAAGCGATGTACGTAGGTGATGCAGCTTACGCTGCACCACAAGCGGCAGATCGGGGGCACCACCTTCGGCCGCTATAGAAAATTAATGCATAATACGATAAGGAGGATGTATATGTATACAGCATTAACAATTGCTGGAAGTGATTCCAGCGGAGGCGCCGGCATCCAAGCAGATATCAAGACCATGACCGCAAACCGCGTGTATGCGATGAGCGCAATTACGGCATTGACCGCCCAGAATACGACCGGCGTAACCGATATTATGGAGGTAACTCCAAAATTCCTGGCAGAGCAGTTGGACAGTATTTTTACGGATATCCATCCGGATGCGATTAAAACCGGAATGGTCGCTTCGAGTGAACTGATCGAAACGATCGCGCAGAAGCTGACCGAGTATCACGCCAAAAATATTGTCGTAGATCCGGTGATGGTAGCCACCAGTGGAGCAAGACTCATCAGTGAGGATGCCATCAGTACCTTAAAGAGTAAATTATTACCTCTTGCAACGGTAATTACGCCAAATATCCCGGAGGCAGAAGTGCTTTCCGGCATGGAAATAAAGAGCGAGCAGGATATGGAAAAAGCCGCAGAAACCATCTGTGATACGTTAGGCTGTTCTGTTTTATTAAAAGGCGGACATCAGTTAAATGATGCCAATGATCTTTTGTTCCAGAAAGGAAAAGAGCCGGTATGGTTCCACGGAAAGCGGATTGACAATCCAAATACACACGGAACCGGCTGTACGCTTTCCTCTGCGATTGCATCAAACCTTGCGAAAGGGAGAGATCTGGAAACTTCCGTAAGATATGCGAAAAATTATATTTCCGGCGCACTTGCCGCCATGCTTGATCTTGGAAAAGGAAGCGGACCTATGAACCATGCATTTGCAATAGAGGGAGAGTACGTGCGATGAATGAAAAAAGAACTTCCGTTTTTTCAAACGGATTGATTTGGTTTGGTGCAGGAGTATCTCTGGCAGAAATTCTGACTGGTACTTATTTTGCACCGCTTGGTTTTGGAAAAGCAATGGCAGCAATTTTGCTGGGGCATCTGATCGGCGGGCTGATGATGTTTGCCGCTGGAATGATTGGCGCAAAAGAGCGTAAGAGTGCTATGGAAACCGTAAAAATGAGTTTTGGTGAGCGGGGAAGCCTGCTGTTTGCGATATTAAATGTATTGCAGCTTGTAGGATGGACCGCAATCATGATTTACGATGGCGCGCTCGCAGCGGATGGTGTTTTACGTACCGGCATCTGGGTTTGGGCGATTATCATAGGTGTTTTGATTGTGGTATGGATTTTTATCGGACTTACGAATCTGGGAAAGCTCAATACCGTAGCCATGACCGCGCTTTTTATTTTGTCCTTAGTGCTTTTTAAGGTGATCTTTTTTGGTTCCGGAAGCATGGCTGCAATTGTAGATGATGGAAGCCTGACGTTTGGCGCAGCCGTAGAGCTTGCCGTAGCCATGCCACTTTCGTGGCTGCCGCTGATCAGCGATTATACCAGAGAAGCCGAAAAGCCGTTTGCAGCAACGCTTGTCAGCGTTGTGGTTTACAGTCTTGTCAGCATTTTTATGTATATGATCGGTATGGGGGCTGCCATCTTTACCGGCGAGTATGACATTGCGCAGATTATGTTAAAAACAGGATTTGGTGTTGTGGGACTTTTGATTATTGTATTTTCCACCGTTACGACAACGTTTCTAGATGCCTATTCAGCAGGTGTTTCGAGCGTTTCCATTTCTTCCAGAATCAAGGAGAAATGGGCAGCGATTGTGGTTACAGTGATCGGAACGGTTGCAGCGATTGTTTATCCGATGGATAACATTACCAATTTCCTGTATCTGATCGGATCTGTTTTTGCTCCAATGATTGCCGTTCAGGTCGCAGATTACTTTTTATTAAAAAAGGCCGATGCCGAAAAATCGGCATTTCAGTGGAGGAACCTGATCGTGTGGCTGATCGGTTTTGTTATTTATCGTGTGCTGATGCATGTGGATACACCGGTTGGAAATACACTGCCGGATATGGTGATTACGGTGATTCTTTGTGTGGTTGTGGGAAAGGCTGCAGAGGCGGTCAAAGCAAAATAGAAGTTCTGTTTTGAGAGCCAACGTTTTTGACGAGGATGTCAAGCGACCGGAAAATTTTGTACTATTGGTGCTTGACAGTGGAAGGTTTGGGATTGACGGGTGCGTCAATGTGCTGCGCGGGCTGTTTGGATAAAATCAGACGATAAAGTAATAATTTAAAATGTGGGCATCCGTGCACACCAAGCGATATCCTCCTTTTGGTACAATTGTACTATAAAATAAAAGGAGGATATTTGCTTATGAAGAAAAACCTGAGTGCGCTTTTTATGGTATTTGCAATGGTACTGAGCCTATTTTCCGGGCTTGGTGTAAATACGGTATGGGCAGATGATAATGAGGGTGGGGGCACAGACAATGTCATTACTGGTCTGGCGGCGAAGGACTGGTTTGATTATGATGACGAAGGACAGGTCACAAAGCCGAAGGATCAGGCAGAGTGGTCGAAAGAACTGTGGTCTGCAGTAGATGGATTGATACTGTTGGTGCAAAAACTTGAAAATGGGGTAACAACGGGAAGTGCAATCAACGCAGATGCACTTACACTGGCGTATTGCGGAGACGAAGATAAGCCGGATAATAATTTACAGACAGGGAATGTGGGATCAGTTTCACCTGTGGATTATAATAATGATTATGTGCAACTGAAATTCACAAAGACCGGATGGTATAAGCTTTATCAGACAGCGGATGCATCGGATGCAATTGTGATCAATGTTGGCTATAAAGAACTTGGTTTTTATACAACAGAGACAAAGACACCGGAGAGCGCAATGGAATCCGCCGCTTTGTATACATTTACACCACAGGACTCCAATAGTATTTATTTGATTACCAACGTGCCGGATGACGTTACGTGGGATGGCAGCCTGAAGTGGGAAGTAAATGCGAATGGAAAAAATATTGATGAGAGTCAGCAGGGACGATATTTTGAGAAAACTCTAATAACAGGAACGGAAAGCAGCAAAGATAAGACTTATAAAATCACATTAAAAAAGGGTACGTTTGACTGGATGGATATTCGTGTGAAAGCAACCGGAACCATTGGTGAGAACGGTTCTGAACCGTGGACTCCGGAAGAAGGAATAACGATCCATTATGACGGTAATGTGGTAGGATTCAGCGCAACGCAGGAATTTGACTGGAATGATGCTGCAGGCTGTCCGGTTGTCAGACCTGATGCGACGTACAGAAAAGAATGCTGGGCAGATTTCAGTCATTCGGCACCTTATCAGTTTGCAGAAGTTAATGAGAACGGAGAGGTAGAAAAAACATATACCAAGGATCAGCTTACGATTGAACCGATGGCCGATGGAACCGGAGATGCATATCTTCTGCAGGACAAGAAGGTTATCAGAATTAAATTTAATGGCGTTGGTACCTATAAAGTATATGCAAAAGACGATCCGGCTGATTATGTAATGATTTCGGCAGATTTTAATAAGGTTGGATTGTATACCTCACAGACGGTGAGCGTAGATACAGCATGTGATTCCGAATCCACTTTGTGGAGAGATGAATGTAATGAATTGTATGTGATTCCGCATGGTTTGGATGATGGTGTGACACCAACATACAATTTCTCTGTAATTCCGGCAGATTCGGATCAGCCGATTGCATATGATGGTTATTATACCGTAGAAGATTTACAGAATGGAAATCACAAGATTGTAATTAACAAGGATAAGAATGAAAACTTCACGGTTTTAGTTACGATGGAGTGGACGGAGAATGGAAATACAGAGATTGCAGAAGCTTCTGTTTGGTCAGAGAACAGAGGTCAGGAAGCTGATGAAACAGGATTCGTAGCTAAAGCGGATGTTGACAGAGAAAACCCACAAGTTCCGACAGATGTCAACTGGTATTCCGGCGTTGGTGCATATTATACGGATGATGTATGCATTGTATTTGCAGATATCGATGACGAAGGAAAGATAACTTATGTGACAGCAGATCAGTTATCGCTCATCGATGAGAATGGAAAATCGGTTGGAAGCATTAAGGCGAATGCAAAGAATCCTAATTTCTGTGATCTGGAATTCCCGGAGACCGGAAATTATAAAGTAGTAAAGAAGACAGATCCAAAAGCTGTTGTTAATCTGAAGGTGTATTATCGAGAGGTTGCATTTTATAAGAACACAACAGTTTCGAAAGATTCTTATCTGTCTTCGGTTAAAACAGACTCTGACAACCAGGTATTTTACATGGTAGAGAATCAGGGAGAAGATTACATCATAAAGAATGTTGAGCTACATGCTGGAATCTATGAGGATGGAAAAGAAGAACCTACATACTTTACAGACAGTACAAAGTATTTTACTTATGAAGTGGTAAATGCCAGTGAACCATATGTTTATAAGATTACATTAGGGGCAAAGGCAGATTTTCCGGAAGAATTCTTTATCGAAGTAAAGGCGCAGATTCAGGATGCGTATGGCACTTACGATACAGATGGATATGTATGGATTTATACCGATAAAGACAGCAGCGACAGTGGAAACACAGGTGGTGGATCTTCTGGTGGTTCCACAGGCGGTGGATCTACAGTTACACCAACACCGACACCGAATCCGGGTGAGACAACCACGGAAACAAAGACAGAGACTACCACAAACAGTAAGGGAAATACAGTAAAACAGGAGACTACAATAACAAAAAATCCAGATGGCTCTGTAGCTTCTACAACAACCAAATCCGAGATCGAAAACATTGCAAAGAATACTTCTGCAAGCGTTAGTGTAACCAAGGATGCAGAAGGTAAAATTTCTGCGGCAGAGGCAACTATAGAGAATACTGTAAAACCGGGAAAAAGTGATACCGTTAAGACTACAATCTCTGCAAGTGTTGTAAAGCAGATGACCGATGCAGCAGGAACCACAGATCTGACCATTAAGCAGACGGTAAAGGATACTAAGGGAAATGTACTGTATACTGTAGAGACAAAGGCGGAGGATCTGGCTGCAGGAAAGAAACTGACACTTGTAAAAATTGAAAATGGTAAGAAAGTTCTTGTGTCTAAGCCGGTTACCGTTAACAAGAACGGTAATGTAAGCGTCAAAGCAGAAGAAGGTGAGTATCAGCTGCTCAATGAAAAAGAGACAAAGGCATTACAGAAAGAAATTTTAAAAACCGTAACACCAAAGACGGGGAATGTGTCGGTTGACAAAGGAAAAAAGACAACCGTAAAACTGAGCAGTAAGCTGGATATGGATAATGTTGCAAAGATTACCTATACATCTTCCGATAAATCGACAGTAAAGGTTGATAAAAATGGAAATATTATTGCGAAGAAGAAAGGCAATGTCACGGTAAAAGTGAAAGTTACCTTGAAGGATGGAACAACCAAAACAGTCAAGGTCAAGGTGAAAGTAAAATAACAGGCAGAGTATAGAACACACAAAAAGTCCCGGAAGTTTTCCAAAAAGGAAAGCCTCCGGGCTTTTTCGCTGTATTTTGAACAGGTTAAATTAATTTAACGGCTCTTCACCGATTTCTTCTAAAAGTTCGTAGGTTTCGTCCAAAGACATTTTATGCTCCAAAGAAAAAATGATAGCTGCATCAAAGCGATTTCTTGGATAGAGCTGCGGACGCTGGGCAATGGTGAGCATTTTCTGGGTTTCATCCAGAGACAAGCTGATAAAGATTGCGATACGCAAAAGAAAATTGCGCGTAGGTTTTCGGCGTCCATTAAGTATCTGATAAGTATAAGAACGTTCCATGTTCAGATTAAGGATAATATCTTTTGGCTGTAGATTATGACTTGTAAGAAGCGAGCACAGATATTCATCGATAGAAATGCAGTCAAAACTTTCTTGTTTTTTAAAATCTTCAATATTCAATTCTTTGATCTGTTTTAGTAATTCATCTGTCGCTTTCATATGGTTCCCCTATTCCATAACATCAACTCAATCAAATTCGATATTGGCTATTTTTGGTATATTCTATATTTTACCATATTGAAAATATGCGATGGTGGGCAAAAATGCTCACTCATTGGGAATCTGCTTCCTGTGGACAGGTGAAATTATCGCGTTGGTCAAGTACACATTGCACATTGTCTAACAGATCGCTGAGACAAAATTCATAGTAATTGTTTCGTTTATCGGGAGTGCTGTGTGCGTATTGGTAAAGGTTGCTGGTATCAGAGCCGTTTGTTCCGTAGAGACAGTGGCGGATCATATGCAGAAGCTGTGCATCATAGTCTTTATAGGAGCCGATATTTTTTTTGAGGATACTGTCGCGGTAAACAAGGCGAAGACGGACAGCGTCCATTCCAGATAGAATCCAATACCCTTTTGGGAGCACATCATAGGTGGAATAATCTTCCGGGGGATTGCGTGTAAGCTCTGGTTCCTCATATAGTTGTGAGATCAGCGATTCTAAGTTGGATGTGACGGATTTTGCATCATTCTGGTAAGCATCAACGATGATCGTATCAATCTGATCCTGATACTTGTATGCATCAAATGCTTCGACACCCGCCTTCTCGGCCAGTGAGTGTTTGTCATCTTTTTGAGAGACGCAAGTATCCGGCTCCGAGAATTTTATTGTGTCCGTTTCCGATACAGGCAGAGCAGATTCGTCCTGCTGTGTGTTAACTGATGTCGTTGCCGCTGCCTGAAATGATTTTTGTGCTACCATGACACCGATTCCTGATCCGATTCCGGAACCTAAGACAATTCCGGCAAAAAGAAGTGTCAGTGAGCGTCCGAAACCGGAGCGTGGTTTGTCGTTTTTTTGATTGCGTTGTATTTGCAGCTTTAAGAGTGCTTTTTGAAATTGTAAAACGGTCGTATAACGATCCTCTGGCTTGAAGGAGGTTGCTTTTTGCAGGATCGTGGCAAGATCCGCGGAAAGACCGGGAATGTCCGTATCCGATTCTGGAGAAGATTCATTGCCAGATAGGAGAGACAGGAATGTTTTGCCTAACCCATATACATCGGTACGGATATCGCTTTGTCCGAAACCGAATTGCTCTGGAGCGGCATTACCATATGTTCCGGTAAAAACAGTATCTCTTGTTTTGGAAGGGGTAAATTGCCGGCCGGCATCAATGTCAATGAGCACAAGTGTCTGGGAAGATTCTTCCCAGACAAAGTTTTCCGGTTTGATATCCCGATGAATAATGGGTGGTTTCTCATGATGCAGGATGGAGATAATCTGACAACATTCCATCATATAAGGCAGCAGTGCATTCTCAAAATTCCGGAAGTGCGTGTACCTTGCGTATAAATGTTCGGAATGTTCTCCGAGTAACGGACCTTTGATATAATCACGCAGCAAAAAGCACACATCCGATTCTTCGAAAAAAGTTACAGCGCTAGGAAAACAGTCCATGTTTGTATGATGCGTCAGAAAATCATATTCCTGTTGAAGGGCATTTGCATACATGGCAGAACAGCATTTCAGAATAAAAGACTGGTTGTGCTGATCTTTCAGGAGATAAACTTTTTTATCAGCGGTATCTTTGATAATACTGCTGATGGAATGGTTTTCAGCAAGTCTCCGGGGCAGTGTGGCATGAGCGATCTGACTTTTATATTGGTGAATAAAGTTTTCTTTCTTGGAATTTTCCATAAGATTTTGCAGACTCCTTCTGATGGACCTTTTTAATTATTGTACCAAGCCGCAGGTGCGATGACTAGTCCTAAGTATGTGAACCTACTACTTTTTTCATGAAAAACGTTTATTGACAGATGATTTCGTGCAATATAAGAAAGTAATGGTTTTGATCGACTCCTTTAAAGGGAGCATGAGTTCATGGAAGCTGGAAATGCGAAAAAAACGGCAGAATGCATGGGAACAGACTATGCACAAATGGAAGGCGCTGGTGCGGCAGGTGGACTTGGATTTGCATTTGTCAGTTATCTTGGTGCCAGACTGGTGCCGGGCATAGACCTGATACTGGATGTAAAGTGATTGCGTTTGCCGCTGGCTTATTATATGGGTATCCAGCCGGATGCGAGCCTTACAAAAATCGGATTTGCGGCTCCGGCAGCTACTATATTTGGTATTATATTAAATGTGATTTATTATCTGTGGCTCAACCGGGCAGCCCAAAGAAAGGAATCGAAATAGAAATGTTTCGGCACCCGGCAATTTTCTTCTTTGACGAATAAAAGATAATGGGTATAATAATATCTGTGAACGTTGAATCAATGAATACAAGGAAGAAGAAACGATGGATATTATAAAAAAATTTGGTGAAATGGTGGGCAGTACGTCCCTGAAAGATGCAAAGAAAGCACGTAAACTGCTGCTTCTTGGATATCAGCTTCAGGAGAAACGGCTGCTCCTTTTTCCGGATAAAAAGCTGCCGTACTCCGGTCAGTATGTGGCACGAATTGTTATGCAAAATATCATCAAAGCACTTTCGAAACCGGAGGATACTGCGATGGTCAGCATCTTTGTGCCGGGAGAACTTCTGACAGCGGCAGGACTGACGCCTTACTCCGTAGAAGCAATGTCCTGTTTTATTGCGGGAACGCAGTGCGAGCAGCCATTTTTAAGAAAAACCGAGGAGGAAGGTTTTCCGGAGACGATGTGTTCGTACCACCGTGTATTTTTGGGCGCATCTTTGACAGGGCTGGTTCCGGCGCCGAAATGCATGGTTTATACAAATCTTGTCTGTGATGGAAATATGATGACGTTTCCATATTTGAAGCAAAAGCAGGAGCTTTCAGGCTTTTATATTGATGTGCCGTATGAAAAGAATGAGGATTCCATTCAATACGTGGCAGGACAGCTTCGGGAATTAAAGAAGTATCTGGAGGATATGACCGGAAAAAAGATTGCAGAGTCTGCGGTGCAGCAGGCCGTTGCCAACAGCAAACAGTCCGCGGAGTATTACAGCAGGCAGCTTGCATTAAGAAAAGACCATGACCCGGTTTCCACACTCACCAATGAGCTGTACGCGATCTTTATGTGCCATTTGTTAGCCGGTTCAAAGGAGTCTGTAACATATACGAAACTGCTTTTGGAGGATGTAAAAAAAGCACCAAAAGGAGAGGGGCTTCGTATTTTATGGATGCACATGATGCCATTTTTGCAGCAGCCGGTCAAAGAGGTGTTTAATTATAGTGATCAGATGCATATCAGTACGTGCGATTTTGTCGCAGATGGATTTCAGAAAGTGCATCACGAAGATCCCTATGAAGCGATGGCAGAGAAGATGGTAAACTGCATTTACAATGGAAGTGTCGGACAGAGGATAGAAAAAGCAAAGGAACTGGCACAGTTGACAGAAGCGGATGGAGGCATCCTTTTTGCGCACTGGGGCTGTAAGGGAACGATCGGAGCATCCGGCCTTATAAAAAATTCGCTGGAAGCATCGGGACTTCCGACCATTATTTTAGATGGGGACGGCTGCAATCCGGCCAATACAAGCGATGGCCAGGTGTCTACCCGGCTTCAGGCCTATATGGAAATGTTAAAGGAGGCAAAATCCCATGATACATTATGTCTGTAAATATACACCGGTAGAATTATTCAAAGGATTCGGGGAAGACTGTGCGGTGTTAGAAGAAATGCCGGAGAATTTTGAACTGTCTGACAAAATCGCACATGCCAATCTGTGTGGGTTTGGAAAATCGGTCATTCAGGCGGTTCTTGAAGGAAAAGTTGAGAATCTCGTATTGGTGAATTGCTGCGATTCCATGCGGCGGGTATACGATATTGTGGAGAGTACCGGAAAATGCAAATTTCTCTATCTGCTGGATCTGCCGCATGAAGATAATGAATGTGAAAAGGTTAAGTTTGCACAGGCAATCGGACGATTGAAGCAGACATATGAACGTTTTTCCGGGAAAACCTTTGACAAAACGCTTTTCTTGCAGGCATTTGAAGAACGGACGACAGAGCCACAGCCATACATCGGAGTAATGGGCGTCAGAGTGAGCGGCGTTTTGGAGCAGATGATTCAGGACAATATCCGGATGCGGGTGGACAACCTGACCTGCACCGGCGGAAGAAAGCTGATATTGCTTCCGGAAGAATTAAGCGATATGGAAGAAGATGTGATGTTTCTTGCCTACGCAGAGGCACTTTTAGGGCAGCTTCCGTGTTTTCGCATGAACAACAACACAAGAAGAAATCAGTTATATCTGGACCCGAACCTGAAAGGCATTATCTATCATACCATCAAGTTTTGTGATTATTATGGATTTGAATATGCCAGCATCAAAAAGGGGATCAAGGTTCCGCTTTTAAAGATTGAAACCGATTTTACCAGCCAGAGTGCAGGACAGTTATTGACACGTATTCAGGCATTTGCAGAGACGATCGAGGGTTCCGGTGATGGAAATCCAGACAAAGAAATCAGTAAGGAGGCCAGGGAGAAAATGGCATCAGGCGTATATTATGTGGCAGGAATTGACAGTGGTTCGACAAGTACCGATGTGGTAATTTTAGATCAGGATGGAAAAATAAAATCCACCATGATCATTCCGACCGGCGGCGGTGCGATGATGAGTGCAGAAAAGAGTCTGGAGCAGGCAGTGGAAAAAGCCGGAATCCGTAAAGAAGAAATTGTGCGGATTGTCACAACCGGATACGGACGTGCCTATATCGACAACGGCGACGACAGCATCACCGAGATTACGTGTCATGCCAAGGGAGCCAATTATCTGAATCCGAATGTGCGCACAGTCATCGATATCGGCGGACAGGATATCAAGGCAATCAGCATTGACGAAAATGGTGCTGTCAAAAATTTCCTGATGAACGACAAATGTGCTGCCGGAACCGGACGATTCCTGGAAATGATGGCGCGGACGCTCGGATTATCCTTAGAGGAGATGAGCGTAAAGGGACTAGACTGGAAAGAAAATATTGTGATTTCGAGTATGTGTACCGTATTTGCGGAGTCCGAGGTGGTGTCCCTTGTCGCACAGAATAAAGATGTGGCAGATATCATTCATGGACTGAATGTGTCCGTGGCTTCCAAGGTGGGCGCACTGGCCGCGCGTCTGGGACAGAACAATCCGGGAGAATATATGATGACCGGCGGCGTTGCAAAAAATCCGGGCATTGTGCATGCACTGGAAGAAAAACTTGGTGCGAAGCTGTATATCTGTGAGGAATCGCAGCTTTGTGGAGCACTGGGGGCAGCGATTTTTGCGTTTGAGAAGTGCAAGGGGGAATAGAAAGGAGACGGTGATGAAGAAAATACTGATAACCGGGGGAACAACTTTTGTAAGTAAATATGCTGCAAAATATTTTGTAGAGGCTGATTATGAAGTATATGTACTTAACAGGAATTCAAAGTCACAAGTGGAAGGGGTTCAATTAATAGAGGCAGATAGGCACCATTTAGGAAGTGTGTTAAAGGACAAATATTTTGACGTAGTAGTCGATATTACGGCATACAATGCATCAGATGTTATAGATTTATATGAGGCACTTGGCCAATTCGGGCAGTATATCATGATTAGTTCAAGTGCCGTGTATCCGGAATATGAAGCACAGCCATTTAGAGAAGATACAGAAAAAGCGTTGAATAAGTTTTGGGGAAAATATGGTACTGATAAAATAGAAGCGGAAAGAGCATTGTTAGACCGAGTTCACGATGCGTATATTTTACGTCCGCCATATTTATATGGTCCAATGAATAATGTTTATCGAGAGGCTTTTGTATTTGACTGCGCAAAAACAAATCGGAAATTTTATTTACCTGAAAATGGAAGAATGAAGTTGCAATTTTTTCATGTTAGAGACTTGTGCAAACTAATGGAAGTAATTATTAGTAATAAACCAGAGGAACATATATTAAATGTTGGTAATCCGGAGACGATATCGATCAAAGATTGGGTAACTAAATGCTATGCTTGTTATGGGAAAAAACCGGAATTTATATATGTGTATGATGACATAGAGCAGAGGAATTATTTTAGTTTTTATAATTATGAATACAAATTAGATGTGAGTCGACAAAAATGTATATATCCGGAAACCATTCCTTTAGATATTGGCCTTAAAGAAGCTGCCAGGTGGTATGATGAACATGAAAAAGAAATAAATAAAAAACCATATATTTCATATATCGAGGCAAATTTTCCTAAATAAAATACGCAAACTTCCCACACCAAAAATTACCTGCATATTGGCCATCCGCTTTTCACAATATTTTAGAAAAATGTAAATGGAATATAAGAGGTGTGCGTGGTACAATAGAGAATGAAATTGAAGTTGATGGAGGATAAGATGGCACAGCAGAATATATATGATAACGAAGTGTTCTTTGAGGGGTACAAAAAGATTAGAGATAACAAAATAAATGCCAATAACTTATTTGAAATACCTGCATTGTTTTCTATGTTGCCAGATATAAAAAATAAAAGAGTATTAGATTTGGGATGTGGATTTGGAGAACATTGTAAACGCTTTATTGATTGCGGAGCAAAAAAGGTGGTTGGGATTGATATATCCGAAAAAATGTTAGAGGTTGCCAGAAACGAAAATAGTGACCCTAATATAATTTACATCAATATGCCTATGGAAAAAATTGCAGAATTAAATGAACAATTTGATATAGTAGTTAGTTCATTAGCGTTCCATTATATTGAAGATTTTGAAGGAGTTGTTAGAGACATCTACAATATGCTTGATACAGAAGGGATATTTATTTTTTCACAAGAGCATCCGTTATGCACCTGCCATTCTGGAGGAAACAGATGGACAAGAGACGAGCTAGGCAATAAGATACATCTTAATCTTGCGGATTATGGTATCGAGGGTGAAAGAGAGTCCGTATGGTTTGTTAATAATGTCAAAAAATACCATAGAACTTTCTCGACAATCATAAACACATTAATAAGTGCAGGATTTTCGATAGAAAGAATGATTGAACCATTACCAACAGATGAAATACTTGAACAATATCCAGATTACAAGGATTTGTTTCATAAGCCAGATTTCTTATTGCTAAGAGTAAAGAAGTGAAAATTTCGGGAGTATCCCAAAGTTTGTGTAAACCTTCAAACTGATGTAAGATAAAATTACTCAGTTTGGAGGTTATTTTTATGGCAAGAAGAAAAGACAGCCCACAAAAAGCAGCAATGAGAGAAATGATGCGTGATTATCTGAAGAATAATGATATCAGCATCAAAGATGGCACCGATGTAAACAGTATCATGCGTGACATGATGTCTGTTCTTCTGGAAGGTGCTTTGGATGAGGAACTGGATGAAGAATTAGGATATTCCAAGTATGATTATCGTAACAAAGAAACAGACAACAGCAGAAACGGTCATTCCAGTAAAACCATGCACACCAGTTATGGAGATATGGATGTAGCTATACCAAGGGATCGTAACGGTGATTATGAACCACAGCTGATTAAAAAGTATCAGAATACTGTAACTCAGGACATGGAAGAAAAAATACTTTCCATATGTCCAAAAAGTAGATGAAAAAGAGGGACATAGCTATACATATCGTGCATATGTCCCCGGTTAGATGAGGAGCACCACAAAATAATAAGAAAGTTGAAATAGCATACTACTTGAAGCTGACTTGAAAAAGTAAATTCCAGTGCAGGGGTAAAATCCACTATATATCTCACTTTGTGCATTGTCCAAAAAAGAATGAAAATTGCACCAGAATGCTATGCAATTTGTGAAAAAGAGAATAATATTGCAATTGGTGCAGTGGAATTGAAGCTGAATGGATATACGGATATGACACAAAGAGACGATGAGTGTGAGCTGGGATACTGGCTTGGACAACCATTTGGGGGAAAAGGCTATATGCCGGAAGCTGCCAGGGAATCATTACGGCATGGATTTGAAGATCTCTTTTGCTTTTTGGGTGCAAAATCCTTCATGCCAGGAATAGCACCTCCGGCTACAGCCCAGAAATACAGGCTTGCCACACTGCAATACGGACTTAATCTCCGCCGGTATTTTTCGAACAGTTTGCGGTCAATTTTTCTGTGGTGATAAACCATCCGCATGCCGCGTTGGATTGCCAGATCACCAAAACTCAATACATTTGGACGCTGCATACAAAACAACAGAATCATTTCCGCGGTCCAGACACCAATTCCCTGTAAAGAAGATAATTCTTTTATGGCTTCTTCGTCCGATTTTTTCCAGATTCCGTCAATATCAAAGGTTTCGTCCTTTACTTTTTGGGCAAAATCGGTAATATACCCTGCCTTTCTGAAGGAAATTCCCAGTGACTGTAAATTGGAAACTCCGGCACTTTGTATGGTATCTGCGTTAATGATACCATACTGATCCTTCATTCGTTTCCAGATGGTTGCCTGTGCTTTTGTTGAAATCTGCTGACCGATGATATGATGAATTACGGCTGAAAATAAATCAGTGTCAACTTCCCGTTCAATCATTCCGATTTTATCAATAATTTCTGCGAGTCGTTTATCTTTCTGTTTGAGGTATGTAATCTCTTTTTCTCCGTATGCAAAAAACATTGTTATCGTCCTTCTTATAACTGTATTGTAATAATTTACCATATTATTATATCACTTAATAGGACAATAAAATTATAAAAAGGAAAAATCATAATAGCCATTAAAATGATTCTGTTTTATCTATAAAAACAATCATTTTGATGATTATTTCTTTACTTAGATAAAAAAAGGTGTTAAATTGTGTTATTGATTGAAATGCTCAATCATGATATGGATTATGTTGTGTCCCTAAAAATCCCCCCCGAAGAAATTGCCGATTCGGATGTGGTATATGTACAAAAATAAGCCATGTACATTGATTGATGTTGATGAGGCAAAAAAGATTGTGCGAATAAAAAATTATGTGGATAATGTGCAATTTACCGCGTTTGGAAGTAATACCGAACCGAGTATTGCAGATTATGAAGATTTTTTGGAATCAAGGTGTTTGCCAAGATCGAGAGATAAAATAAAACTGGAATTAAAAGAATCAGACATCCCCTTTTATGATCCCTATTTAATTGTAAAAAAAACGCAGGGGCGAATGGCAGAAGGAGTATAATCAAATGACTATTCGAAGAGCAAACGAAAACGACATCCCAAGACTGCTGGAACTGTTAGAACAGGTGCTTCAGATCCATGCAGATATCCGGCCGGATATTTTTATCCCGGGAACCACAAAATACACAAACGAAGAACTTACACAGATGATAAAGGATGATACCAAACCGATTTATGTTGCAGCAGATGAGAATGACAACTGTCTCGGCTATGCATTCTGTCAGTTGCAGGAGCAGCCATTTTCCAACAATATGGTGCCGTTTACCTCACTTTTTATCGATGATCTGTGCGTCGATGCAAGTACCAGAGGACAGCACATC
>OGYC01001333.1_pt1 | contig 21345 bp, 19 predicted proteins | sample 1576461 | NCBI WGS metagenome assembly OGYC01 (sample SAMEA3541569, study PRJEB24748) | human gut metagenome | biome: human gut; feature: human-associated habitat; material: faeces | place: China | collected 2012 | reverse complement strand
TTTTCCGTATCGCCAATTTATATGCTTATCCCCACTAAATTTCTACTGAGCCCTTTTCAGATGCGACCAAGCGCCCTCGATAGTGTTTGTGTAAACATCCCCACGCACATATTCCTTGCGTTTGTGTTTCACTACGCTATGTTTATAGTCCTTATCCAATTTAGTGTAAGCCCACCATTCATCACTCATAATATGGGAACCGCCTTTTATCCGTTTATGGATTATCGGCTCTAATGTTATGCGTTTGGTGTTCTCCACTGGCGTAATTGACAAGCGACCTTTGCGCTGGACCGCCCCGAATACTGGTGTTTTGTTTTCTGAACCTCTACCACGTTTACCCTTTTTCTTACCACCGACATACGTTTCATCCACTTCGACCGTTCCCCGTAATTGGTTATCGGAATTACGATGTTCCAACATATATCGTATCTTGTGCAGTAAGTACCAAGCCGACTTTTGCGTCACGCCGATAGTCTTTGACAACTCAATGGAACTGATGCCTTTCTTTGATAGCGAAATCAGATAGAAAGTCAGAAACCATTTCTGTAAAGGAATGTTAGAGTTCTCGTAAATTGTGCCGGTAGTGACCTTGAACTGTTTACCGCAGTGTGCGCACTTGAAAGTCTTTCCGTTTTTATAGCGGTAAATCTTTTGTGCGTTGCCACAATGCGGACAGACAGGAGCATTGCCCCATCTGCGTTTTTCAAGATACTTCCTACAAGCGTCCTCATCGGGAAACTGTTTGAAGAAGTAGAAAAGGTTGTAGTTTTCACTCATTTTTTCACCGATTTTTATTTGAAGTTACGAAAAAACGGTGAATTGTCCAAATGTCCAACAATCAATATCTTAGGTTACTTTTATTTAGATAACTATCAGATAAGAGGAAACCCAAAGCTATATAAAGGTCTTGCGAATGTCTGCAAATATGATTTGGGCGTAGGAACATCCACTCACAGACCTAAATACAGACTTTGGCCATATAAAAAGAGCCTACTATAAAAGTAAGCCCTCAAATATTTTCTTTCATCCAGTCAATCATCCTATCATTGATGCCGTATGTGGCCCACGCAGAGTCTGTGATGTTGATTACGACAATTTTCCCCTTGCCTTCGATTACATCGGACAACTCATCACGAACTCTTTTGGAAGAACGTGATGTCCTGATTATCCATACACGGGCGAATAGTTTTGCCCACTTAGGAAAGTCCTTCAAGCGAGAACTTATCTTGGAGTATGACTCCGGAGAGTCATCCAAAGTATATGTGACTATAAACGTGTTCATTCTTTTGAAGCCTTAAAATAGTAACCAACAATAAATCCAAGAGGCCCAGACAATATGCCTGAAACAGTTACAAGCATATCCTTGTACTCATCTACTTTGAAACAGCTAAAAAGACCAATTCCAAATACCACAACAATAACACCAAAGAAGGCACATACATATATCATTGCAATCCGGCTTCTGGTATTTTCTTTCGGGTCTGAACTGCTTTTTGAATCCACTTCCTGTTTATCGTTCTCTGCCATATACTCACAATTTGATTGCAAAAATACGCAGATTTTCTTGAACCTCAGTTATCTTTATCAGAATAACTTTTATATGCCTAATTTGTTTAGGTTATAATAGTATATAATTACGATATTATATTACTTCTTTCTATTATAGGAAGTATAGCTTCCATAATAGCTTTTGGAATTTATTTCGCTCCATATTTGAATGACCAAGGAATGTGGGGAGTAATCTTTTTAGGCGTAATTTCATTATTTTTCTTAGGATACAATTTTTATTTAATTTCTACTTATCGTAAAAAGGTTAGATATGCAGATATTTATGCTGATATAAATACTGGATTCTCTTATTTACACAGTATTAATCGTCAACAAGAACAAAAGCCAGAAACAATACTTCAAAATTTATCAAATTTATGTGATTCATTGGCGGAAGCGTTTTCAAAGATTTATGGAGAAAGAGTTGGAGTTTGTATTAAATTTCTAATAAAAAATGAACAAAAACAACGTGTTTGTGTTCAAACATTGGTGAGGGATAATTATTCAAAAACAATTCAAAGGAAGACTGGTACTAATGATAAGATTGAACATTGGTTAGACGGTAATTCTGATTTTGAATTTATTTACTCTAATTTTGATAATGATAATATAGATACTACATATTTTCATGAGGCACATCTACCAATATGCAAAGATTACAAGAATACCCGCTTGCAAAATAATTGGTTACCAAACAAAAGGTTCTCTATATTTGAGAATATAATGCGTAGAAAATGTTGGCCTCTTAAATATCGGTCTACATTGGTCGTTCCGATTGTACCCCTTTTAGCAGATGAACAAAGTAAAGATAAAATCAGAGGATTTTTATGTATAGACAGCCCTAAAGAAGGTCGTTTTAAAGGAGGAATAGACACTAATATATTGAGAGGAGTAAGCGACGGCTTATTTAATCAGATTGATACTTTATACCATCTTATTAAAATTCAACAAAACAATAATGGAAGTAACAACTAAAAAAGAACCTAAGGTTAAAGTTAAAGGAAATGGGATGAATGGTAAAATTATTGTGCAAGCACGAAAATTTTATAGAGAGATTCCTGTTGTTTTGTTCTCTTCGGAAGAAGCAAATACTTTATTAAAAATTGTGGATAAAATGGAAATCGAACAACATACCATTTTTAACCATAAAGGCAAACTTTAATTATACACAATGCTTGGTACAATAATATAGTTGTAATTATAGATTTTATATATCAAAGATAATCCCTACTATTTTCAGTTTTATAGTATAGATTATCTTTGATGTAGTGTTTTTACTTCAATGAAATCTTATTCGCCGTCTCTCTCTTCTTTGAGTTAACCAAATCAGCATAGATTTGAGTGGTGGTGACATTCTTATGCGTCAGCATCTTTGATACTGTGTAAATGTCTGTGCCTAAAGAAATTTGGATGACGGCGTATGAATGACGAGCCACGTGGAAGGTTATGTGCTTTCTGATTCCGGCTTCGGCAATCCATTGTTTCAGGGGATGATGAGTCATGGATCGGGTTAAGCCTTTGAAGACTTTTCCGGTGCCCCATTCGCCACACAGTTCCAGAGCCTCCTGACTGATGGGGAGTGTAGCCTCGGTTTCTGTCTTTTCGGTACAGATACGAATGTAATAGCCTTGATCCGGACCGACTTCAAAATCACGCCAGTCCAACTTCAGAATATCACTGATACGGAGTCCGGTCATACAAGCAAACAGGGAGGCTTGTTTCAAGACTGGAATTTTGCAGGGCGTAGCTGCCAGTTTCTTGACTTCATCAAGTGTCAGATACTCTTTCTTGACCTCTTTCCATTCGATTTTTTCTAGAAAGTCGTTCAAGTTCTCGCGCAACATCTTCTCTTTATAGGCTATTTTCAACAAGGCACGGAAAGTCGAATAATAGCCGGCTGCCGAATTGCGTGAGATGTAGGCATTGGGATGATTGATCTGTTTGCATTTGAGCAGGTAATCCCTGAACTTCTCGCACAGTTCTACTGTGACATCACCAAAGGTGCATTTGCCACCGACAAATTTCTCGAAGTGGTTGTAAACACAATCCCATTTCTCATATTTTTCCCGTGCCTTTATCCGGAAGTAGGCGAGGAAATCTACCTTTTGCTTGTTCTTGTCCAAGAACCAGAATTCTTCATTGATAAGCGACTGGACACGGATACAGCGGATTGCCTCTGCCTTGTTCAGCATATCCTGGTTGAACATTCTTTGCTGCTCGTTCTTTGGCTTGGCATAGATGTAGATGCCAAGGAATTCCCGGCGACTCATCTTCATCGTGTAAGGATTGCGGATGGCCGGGTAATAATCCAGATAAAGAGATATGCGGTCGTTACGCAATGGCTTTTGTCTCAGAGTTACGTTGGTGCATGTAAGTGTCATAGTTATATTGTTTTTTGATTAATACTTGTTTTTGTTGCAAATAAAATAGGTGTTCTAATGGTGGTATTTATCACCGGAAAATAACTTTCGGCTCATTCTATCTTTGGAGGCTCAAAGAACTTGTCCAGCTCTGCCCGCAGGATCTTGGTATATTTACCGACCTTGATACGGGGAATATTATGGTATTTCACATAGTGGTAGAGTTGATCCCGCGTCAAATTGAATCGCTCCATCGCTTCGGCAATGGTGTAGTATTTGGGCTTTTCGGGAGCTATGAGACCTTTGGCAATATCCACATGCTTCTTGGAGTAGTACACCATGATGCCGACCTTCTTCTTGGGAATGGCATTCTTTGATACAAAAGAATAAATGGCCGTTAGCGTCATGCCGAACTTCTCCTGCATGTCTTGTGTGCTGTACCATTCCTTGATTTCAGGATTGGGAGCTTTCTTTGCAAAGTAATCATCAATATGCTTTTTGCTCCAATAGTTTTTTCCACGGTGAAAGGTTCGTGGAATATTATGTTCCTTAGCAATGTGAAATATCCAGGAATCCTTTACTCCATACTTTTCCTTTACTTCAGCGGTGGTGTAGAAATCATTAATGGAAGGTTTGTCTCTGACCGGAATCTTAAATTCTATAGGCTTATTGAATAAGTTATCAATATCTTCCTTTTTCAATAGAAATTTATATCCAAGTCGGGAGGCTTTTAATTCACCTCTTTTCAGATAGCCATAAAGAGTAGGTCGGGTTACGCCTATGTATGTGGCAGCTTCTGTGATCGTAAGAATAGGCTTGTCTCTGATCTTCTCAATCGGCTTTTCCTTGATGACTTTTTCGACAACCTGGTTGTTAGCTCTAATGGAAGCTTCACGTTTCTTCTGTTTATACAGAAGGTTTGCACATCTGTGCGAACAACAGGTTGTAGTCGTTTTATGCGCAATGAATTCTTGCTTGCACCACGCACAGATTCGTCTGATTTCAATGTTGCTACTCATGTTATTTCTCCTTATTTCTCCAATATTTTTGTATAACTCCGTAAAATCCCGTAAAATGGCGTAAAAGTTCTCCACGACCTTGCCAACGATAATCCTTAGATTTTCGTGGTGAGGTACACAGGAGGTACAAAAAATGGCGTAAAAAGGCTTAGCAACGATTATCAACGATACTTGAGCAACAAAAAAGGCGCCCGTAAAGAGCGCCATATTAATCGATTATAATCAATTTAACTATTTGATAATCAAGTATTTACTTCCCGATGCAGAAGCGGGAGAAGATGGAGCCGAGGATTTCGTGGGTTGTGATTTCGCCGGTTATTTCTCCGAGATAGTGCATGCATTCACGGATGTCCTGCGACACGAAGTCGCCCGAGATGCCGCTGCGCAACCCGTCGAGGGCGCGTCTGATGGCCTCGCCGGCATGCAGAAGGGCGTCGTAGTGGCGTGCGTTGGTCACGATGACAGCGTTGGGGTCGGTGTCGGCAACGGCGGCGGCTTCAATCAGGCTTTGCTCAAGCGAGTCGACGGCGATGTCGGCTTTTGCCGAGATTGTGGCTATCGCTGCCGATGGAGCGGCAGTGGCTACGGCTGAGCGCAGCGCGCTGATGTCGGCATCCGAAAGACAGTCGATTTTGTTGATTACGGCAACAAGATGCTTTCCTTCGGCGTGCGGCAGGATGTCGGCTGCAACGGTGGCAATGTTGGTAAGAGGTTGTGTGCCGTCGATCATCCAGAGGATTATCGCTGCCTCGTCAAGTTTTTTGAATGTCCGTTCAATACCCATTGTCTCTATAGTGTCGGTGGTCTGGCGTATGCCTGCTGTGTCGATAAACCGAAATGTCAGTCCGCCGAGCGTTATGGTGTCCTCTATCACGTCGCGCGTTGTGCCGCGGATGTCGCTCACGAGCGCCTTGTCGTCGTGCAGCAACCGGTTGAGGAGTGTTGATTTTCCGGCGTTGGGCTCTCCCACTATCGCCACTGGAAATCCGTTTTTGATGGCGTTGCCGACGGCAAAAGAGTCGGCAAGGCGTGTCACGGCTGTGTTGATTTCTTCTGCGATGGCGATTAGACGTGTGCGGTCGGCAAACTCCACATCCTCTTCGCTGAAATCGAGTTCAAGCTCCATAAGCGACACGAATTCAAGCAGTCGCTCGCGAAGAGAGGAGAGCATACGGCTGAAACCGCCGCGCATCTGGCTCACAGCGATGCGGTGTGCCGCTTTCGAGCCACTTGCAATCACGTCGGCTACGGCTTCTGCCTGCGACAGGTCGAGGCGCCCGTTCATAAATGCGCGACGCGTGAATTCGCCTCCCTCGGCGGCGCGGCATCCGTTGCCGATGAGCAATGCTACAAGTTGCTGCTGCACCCATAGCGAGCCGTGGCACGACAGCTCGATGACATCCTCGCCAGTAAACGACCGTGGTCCGCGGAATACGGCTGCCACCACCTCGTCGAGCGTCTCGCCGTCGGTGTCGACGATGCGTCCGAGGTGCAGCGTGTGGGTCTGCACGGCATTAAGGTCGGCTCCGCGCCATGATTTCATCACGCATTTCACGGCGTCGCGTCCGCTGACGCGCACCACTGCTATTCCTCCCACTCCCGCCGGTGTCGACACGGCGCATATTGTGTCGTCGTTATGCTGGTTGATGTCTAATTGTTCCATTCGTAATAATCACAAGTTTTTTCTATTTCATTTTCCTCGTCGTCGGGCAGCGAAGAGAAGAAGTCAAGCCCCGTGAGAGCCTCCACCTCGTCTACGCTTACTGCCTGCCGCTCAATCACCTTTTGTCCGCCTTCGTTCTTGTAGATGAATGCGATGGCGCGCTTCGGGGTGGCAAACGGAGCGAGCAGCACCTTGAAAAATCCGGTAGGCACAGCCACTCCGCTTTCCAAACGGTTGATGTGGCCTTGCACGATTGGCCCGGAAACTACAATGACTGCACTGTCGCGGTCTGCCCACAGGCGCACTTTCTCCTCCAGACGCTTCCACCCGCCACTGTTGAGCGAATGGTTCTGCGGACATATATTTGTCAGAAAAAACGACTCCTGCATCGCCTTCTTGCTCCATTTCATATCGGCAGCGGGAGCCATATGACCGCGGTCGTAGCCCGAACCCTTATAGTCGTCGGTAGTCGGACAGCCCTCAACGTCGGTGTCGCACATAAACTTGTCGTGACGCGGCTCTGCGCCCTGGGTCTCGAAACGTGTGAGTTCGTAGACAACATAGTTGGGAATACGCAGGTCGGCGTTGAACGACGCTGTATAGCCCTCATACGCAACAATCTGCTGCCGCAACCCCTCTGGAGCATTCACTTCCATAAGCGCCTCTACATCGACATTGCTGGCGGGCGCACCACTTTCAACACGCTTGAAGCCCAACTCCTTCGCATGTCCTATAAACCACCACACAGCCACGATAACCGCCACAACAATCACGGCAGTTCTCACCTGACGCGCGGTGCTGTTTCTTTTCTGATACTTCTTCTTTGCCATATCGATATTGATGACCGTGCAAAGTTACGACAAATAAACGTCAGTGGCAAGAGCATCAATCCCCTCCACCTCCCGCGTAAACCTCACAAAAAGTTGTATCTTATTCCATTTCTACAGAACCACATTGATAGACAAAACGATGGGAGAAACGGCTTGACACAGATGAGTTGACCACGCCCCAAAAACACTTGTAACTATCTTCCGTAACCGTTTCTACATTATCTCCCTTTGCAGTAAGTACGAAAAGGGGGTCTAAACCCCCTTTTTCAAATACTTCTTTAAATATGTTAGGCCTCTTTGAAGTCATTTCTGTAACTAAATCCGCAAATACTTCAAGTGACTCTGGGTCAGTTATATCTAACTCTTCTCGTATCTCTTTTATCCATCTCTTTATAAATGCAATTTTAGCGTCAGCAGAATCTTCTGTTTTAGCGTCTAACAACATAACTCTAATTTTCCCCCTTAAATTAGCATTAGAGCCTGTTTTCGTAATTATACATCCCATATTATATAGTTAATGTTATTGTTATAGGACAATCATTATCCATAATTTCTCCATTTTCAGCCATCTCATAAACACTCTTGATATACTCCATCACCTTTTTATATGCGTCTAATACGGTTGCATCTTTCCAATTTGAAGAAAGCATTTCATTATAAGCTTCATAGAATACTATTTTTGCGTCTGGATCTACCGACTTATATACCCCATTTTCTAATGGAACTATCCCTTCTTCCTCAAGAGCTGTTTTTATTGTTTCAGTAATAGGCTCATAGGTTGTTGGATGAACAACATCTAACAGAAAATCAGAACCTTCAGGTCCCGTATCATCATTTATTTGAGTAAATAAGTCTAAATAAGCAAGATTAAGCTCTTCTGAGGCTTCTAAATCTACTTGCCTTGTCTTTTCAGGAGTGTTTACTACTTGTCTGGTTACTTCAAGTTGATACTTTTTATTAGTTGGAGATGATTCTAAATAAAGATTTCCGTCATATTTTGTACCATTTTCCAAAGTTACTAAAATTGGCTGTACATTCCCAACCATTTCGCCCGCTTTTTCAATTTTGACAATAGGGCTATCTTCCATTCTCGAATCCTTTCCATAGATTATAGTATCTTTGCCATTTTGAATAGCAATATGCCCCTGCGACATTAAAAAGATAGCCCGACGAACCAATCGCCGGGCTATCTTTATTGTCAGTTTTTTCAATCAGTTTTCTTTATTTGCCTTTCTCTTCAGCCTTCTTGATTTTGGCAGCGTCTTCAGCCGCTTCAGCCTCAAGACGGGCGTCGAGACTCTTGTCGAGATATTCAAAGTCTTCCTTGCTTCCTACAACAAGCGAGTTGTAGTCGCGCAGACCTGTTCCGGCTGGAATCAAGTGACCGCAGATAACGTTCTCCTTCATGCCCTCCAGATTGTCGGTCTTGCCGTTGATTGCTGCCTCGTTGAGCACCTTCGTGGTTTCCTGGAAGGAAGCCGCCGACATGAAGCTTGAAGTCTGCAATGCTGCGCGGGTGATACCCTGAAGCATCTGGTCGGACGTTGCCGGAACGGCATCGCGCACCTGTACGAGATTCAAGTCCTTGCGCTTCAAAGCTGAGTTCTCGTCGCGGAGCTTGCGCGCTGTGATAATTTGACCAGCCTGGAGATTCTGTGAGTCACCGGCGTCGGTAACCACCTTCTTGCCCCAAATGCGGTCGTTCTCATCCATAAAGTCGCGCTTGTCGACAACCTGCGACTCAAGGAAGCGGGTGTCGCCCGGATCAAGGATGCAGACCTTGCGCATCATCTGACGCACAATCACCTCAAAGTGCTTGTCGTTGATCTTCACACCCTGCATGCGATAGACGTCCTGAACCTCGTTGACGATGTATTCCTGAACGGCTGTCGGGCCCTTGATGTTAAGAATGTCTGACGGAGTGATCGCACCGTCTGAAAGCGGAGTGCCGGCGCGCACGTAGTCGTTTTCCTGTACGAGGATTTGCTTCGACAACGGCACGAGATATTTCTTCACTTCGCCAATCTTCGATGTCACGCTGATTTCGCGGTTACCACGCTTGATTTTTCCGAACATAACCTCGCCGTCGATTTCTGAAACGATGGCTGGGTTAGACGGGTTGCGTGCCTCGAAGAGCTCAGTGACACGTGGAAGACCACCGGTGATATCACCTGCGTTACCAGATGCGCGCGGTGTCTTCATAAACACCTGACCTGCCTTGATTTCATCGCCGTCCTCAATCATAAGGTGGGCGTTGACAGGGAATGAATATGTTTTCAGCACCTGTCCGTTGGCGTCAACGATGTTGACCTCCGGCACCTTGGTGCGGTCTTTCGACTCTATGATAATCTTTTCGTGCAAACCGGATGTCTCGTCGGTTTCCTTGCGGTAAGTAACACCTTCGATCACGTTGACGAATTGTGCCTTACCGGCAACCTCGCTGACAACAACGGCGTTGAACGGGTCCCATTCGCAGATTACGTCGCCTTTCTTGACTGTTGCTCCGTTGCCGAAGTAAAGTTTCGAACCATAAGGGATGTTGGTGTTTGTCAGCACCATGCCCGTATTGGCGTCGACGATACGCATTTCTGCCAGACGGCCTACAACTACGTCGCAGTCCTCTGTCTTAACCGTGCGGAGCTCTTCAATCTCAAGCACACCGTCGTAGCGTGATGTCACTGAAGATACGGCTGCGATATTGGATGCCACACCACCGACGTGGAACGTACGGAGGGTCAGCTGCGTACCAGGCTCACCAATTGACTGTGCCGCGATTACGCCGACAGCCTCGCCCTTCTGAACCATACGGTTGGTCGACAGGTTGCGGCCGTAGCACTTGGCGCAGACGCCCTTCTTCGACTCGCAGGTAAGCACCGAACGCACTTCAACCGACTCAATCGGCGACTTCTCGATGCGCTCTGCTGCTGCATCGTTGATTTCCTCGCCGCTCTTCACGATGATGTCGCCTGTCAATGGGTCTACCACATCGTGAACCGACACACGTCCGAGAATGCGCTCGCTGAGAGTTGCAACAACGTCTTCGTTGTTCTTAAGCTCTGTGCAGACAAGTCCGCGAAGCGTGCCGCAGTCCTCCTCGGTGATAATCACGTCGTGGGCTACGTCGACAAGACGACGGGTAAGATAACCGGCGTCGGCGGTCTTCAATGCCGTATCCGCAAGACCCTTACGGGCACCGTGGGTAGAGATGAAGTACTCCAACACTGAAAGGCCTTCCTTGAAGTTCGCCAAAATCGGGTTCTCGATAATCTGACCGCCCTCGGCACCGCTCTTCTGCGGCTTGGCCATAAGACCACGCATACCGGCGAGCTGACGAATCTGGTCCTTAGAACCACGGGCTCCTGAGTCAAGCATCATGAAGATTGGGTTGAAGCCCTGGTTGGCTGCTGTAAGCTGCTTCATCAATGTGCTTGTCAAGCGGGAGTTGACATGCGTCCAAATATCAATAATCTGGTTGTAACGCTCGTTGTTGGTGATGAATCCCATGTTGTAGTTGTTCATCACTTCTTCAACCTGCGCGTAACCTTCTTTTACGTATTCTTCCTTCTCGGCAGGGATAAGCACGTCGCCCAAGTTGAACGACAAGCCACCCTTGAATGCCATGTAGTAACCGAGGTTCTTGATGTCGTCAAGGAACTTGGCTGAACGAACCACACCGCAACGCTTGATGACGGCGCCGATGATGTCGCGCAACGATTTCTTGGAAATCAATGTGTTGACATAGCCCATCTCCTCTGGCACGTTCTGGTTGAAGAGCAGACGTCCGACAGACGTTTCCTTAACCATTGTCTTCACGAGGTTTCCGTTTTCGTCAAGGTCGTCGACAACAACAGAGATTATGGCGTGAAGCGTACATTTGCCTTCGTTGTATGCAATCTGAGCCTCTTCCGGTCCGTAGAACACAAGACCCTCGCCCTTGTCGCCCTTGCGGAGCTTGGTGATGTAGTACAGACCAAGCACCATATCCTGCGACGGCACGGTGATAGGAGCGCCGTTGGCCGGGTTAAGGATGTTGTGCGCACCGAGCATCAGCAACTGTGCCTCGAGCACGGCCTCGTTGCCGAGAGGCAAGTGAACTGCCATCTGGTCACCGTCGAAGTCGGCGTTGAACGCCGTACATGCCAACGGGTGCAACTGGATAGCCTTGCCCTCGATCATACGTGGCTGGAATGCCTGGATACCAAGACGGTGAAGTGTCGGGGCACGGTTGAGAAGCACCGGATGACCCTTCATCACATATTCAAGGATATCCCATACAATCGGCTCCTTGCGGTCTACAATCTTCTTGGCGCTCTTCACTGTCTTCACAATGCCGCGCTCAATAAGCTTGCGGATGATAAACGGTTTATAAAGTTCGGCTGCCATGTCTTTTGGCAAACCGCATTCATGCATCTTCAATTCCGGACCTACAACGATTACCGAACGCGCTGAGTAGTCGACACGCTTACCGAGCAAGTTCTGACGGAAACGTCCCTGCTTACCCTTCAAGCTGTCGCTGAGTGACTTCAACGGACGGTTGCTCTCGGTCTTTACAACGCTTGACTTGCGTGAGTTGTCGAGCAATGAGTCGACTGCCTCCTGAAGCATACGCTTCTCATTGCGGAGAATCACCTCTGGCGCCTTGATCTCGATAAGGCGTTTCAAGCGGTTGTTACGGATAATGACTCTACGATAAAGGTCGTTCAAGTCGCTGGTGGCGAAACGGCCGCCGTCCAACGGTACGAGCGGGCGCAATTCCGGAGGAGTGACAGGCACCACTTTCAGCACCATCCACTCCGGTTTGTTGCGGTTTTTCGACGCACGGAACGACTCTACAACCTGCAGACGCTTCAATGCCTCCGTCTTGCGCTGTTGCGACGTGTCGGTGTCGGCACGGTGGCGCAACTCGTAAGAAAGGCTGTCAAGGTCTACGCTCTTCAACAAATCGTAGATTGCGTCGGCACCCATCTTGCAGATGAACTTGTTGGGGTCTGAGTCCTCGAGCATCGAGTTCTCGCGCGGCAACTTGTCCACGATTTCAAGATATTCGTCTTCCGAAAGGAGGTCGAGACGGGCAAGGTCCTCATGACCCTCAAGCTCGGCTGCGGCTCCCGGTTGGATTACGATATAGCGCTCGTAGTAGATTACAGAATCAAGCTTCTTCGACGGCAAGCCGAGAAGATAACCGATTTTGTTAGGCAATGAGCGGAAATACCAGATATGGGCTACCGGCACGACCAAAGAGATATGGCCTGTACGTTCGCGGCGCACTTTCTTCTCTGTAACTTCCACACCGCAACGGTCGCAGACGATGCCTTTGTAACGGATGCGTTTGTACTTTCCGCAGTGGCACTCATAGTCCTTTACCGGACCAAAAATGCGCTCGCAGAACAGACCGTCGCGTTCAGGTTTGTAAGTTCGATAGTTGATCGTCTCAGGCTTAAGCACCTCGCCGTATGACCGCTCAAGGATTTCTTCCGGCGAAGCAAGCCCGATCGTAATCTTCGAAAAGTTACTTTTTATTCTATTATCTTTATTGAATGCCATATTCTTTTGTCGTTTTATTCCAAGTTTATGCTAAGTCCCAGACCACGAAGCTCGTGCAGAAGCACGTTCAAGGATTCAGGTATGCCCGGAGTTGGCATAGGCTCGCCTTTGACGATTGCCTCGTATGCCTTGCTGCGGCCAACCACGTCGTCACTCTTGATTGTCAGGATCTCTTGAAGGATGTGGGATGCGCCGAATGCCTCAAGCGCCCAAACCTCCATCTCTCCGAAACGCTGTCCACCGAATTGTGCCTTACCGCCGAGTGGCTGCTGCGTAATCAATGAGTACGGGCCAATGCTGCGGGCATGCATCTTGTCTTCAACCATGTGGCCGAGCTTAAGCATGTAGATTACACCAACGGTTGCCGGTTGGTCGAAGCGCTCGCCTGTGCCGCCGTCGTAAAGGTATGTCTTACCATAGCGTGGCACTCCCGCCTTGTCGGTCCATGAATTGAGGTCGTCGAGGCTCGCTCCGTCGAAAATCGGAGTGGCGAATTTCTCGCCAAGCTCGCGGCCTGCCCATCCGAGAACGGTCTCGAAAATCTGTCCCAAGTTCATACGTGACGGCACACCAAGCGGGTTCAAAACGATATCCACTGGAGTTCCGTCGGCAAGGAACGGCATATCTTCCTGACGCACTACGCGCGAAACGATACCCTTGTTACCGTGGCGACCCGCCATCTTGTCACCGACACCGATCTTACGCTTCTTGGCAACATAAACCTTGGCAAGCTGCATGATGCCTGAAGGAAGCTCGTCGCCGATAGAGAAGTCAAACTTCTTGCGGCGCAATTCTGCATCGATTTCCTTCGACTTGCGCAGGTAGTTGATGATCGTGTCGTGGATCATATCGTTCTTGTGAGCGTCTGTTGTCCACTTGCTGAGGTTGATGGTGTCGAATTCCTCGATGCCCTTCAAATACTCTGCCGTAAACTTCTCGCCCTTAGGAATAACCTCTGTGCCGAGGAAGTCCTTCACGCCTTGCGAAGTCTTGCCGTCGGTAAGCGTGATGAGTTTTTCGATAAGACGTGCCTTCAAAGCCACCTGACGCTGTTCGAATTCCTCGTCCATCTGCTGAAGCTCAAGGTTTGCCGCCTTGCCCTTCTTCTTCTGTGCCTTTGCATAAAGGTTGGTCTTAACAATCACACCCTTCAACGAAGGAGATGCCTTCAACGACGCATCCTTCACATCGCCGGCCTTGTCACCGAAGATGGCACGGAGAAGTTTTTCCTCCGGCGTCGGGTCGCTCTCGCCCTTAGGTGTGATCTTACCGATAAGGATGTCGCCCGGCACAACGTGTGCGCCCACACGGACAATTCCGCGCTCGTCGAGATCCTTTGTAGCGTCCTCGCTGACGTTTGGAATGTCTGACGTAAGTTCCTCCATTCCTCGTTTTGTCTCGCGCACCTCAAGAGAGTACTCGCTGACGTGGACAGACGTAAGGATATCCTCACGCACCATGCGCTCGTTGAGCACGATGGCATCCTCGTAGTTGTAACCCTTCCATGGCATGAACGCCACCTTAAGGTTGCGGCCGAGTGCGAGCTCGCCGTTTTCCGTGGCATAACCCTCTGTCAGAATCATTCCCTTCTCGACGCGCTGTCCCTTCTTGCAGATTGGACGCAAGTCGATTGTGGTGCTCTGGTTGGTCATGCGGAATTTCGGAATGATATATTCTTTAACCGAGTCCTCGAAATTCACGAATTCCTCGTCCTCAGTACGGTCATAGCGGATTCTGATAACGCTGGCGTCAACAAACTCGATGACACCGGCGCCCTCTGCCATAATCTGTGTGCGGGAGTCGTGGGCAAGCTGCTTCTCAATGCCTGTGCCGACAATAGGAGCCTCGCTGCGCAACAACGGCACAGCCTGGCGCATCATGTTCGATCCCATCAACGCACGGTTGGCATCATCGTGCTCAAGGAACGGAATCAAAGATGCGGCGATTGAGGCAATCTGCATCGGCGACACGTCCATAAGCTGCACTTCTTCCGGTGCTACCACAGGGAAGTCGGCGTCAAGACGCGCTTTAACCTTGTTTCTTACGAAAGTGCCGTCATCGTTAAGCGGAGCGTTGCCCTGCGCGATGATCTGACCTTCCTCGATTTCCGCTGTCAGATAAGTGACGTGGCTGTTGTCGAGATCCACCTTGCTGTTCTCAACCTTGCGGTAAGGAGTCTCGATAAAGCCGAGGTTGTTGATTTTAGCAAACACACACAACGACGAAATCAAACCGATGTTAGGACCTTCAGGGGTCTCAATCGGGCAAAGACGTCCGTAGTGGGTGTAGTGCACGTCGCGCACCTCAAATCCGGCACGGTCACGCGACAAACCGCCAGGACCGAGAGCCGACATTCTTCGCTTGTGAGTAATCTCGGCAAGCGGGTTGGTCTGGTCCATGAACTGCGACAATGCGTTGGTTCCGAAGAACGTATTGATAACGGAAGAGATTGTCTTGGCGTTGATCAGGTCAATCGGAGTAAACACCTCGTTGTCGCGGACGTTCATACGCTCACGGATTGTACGCGCCATACGTGCAAGACCCACTCCAAACTGGTTGTAGAGCTGCTCGCCGACTGTGCGCACACGACGGTTCGAAAGGTGGTCGATATCGTCGACATCCGACTTCGAATTGATAAGCTCAATCAAATACTTGATGATGGCGATGATGTCTTCCTTAGTCAACACTTTCACCTCCTCCGGCACTGTAAGCGACAATTTCTTGTTGATGCGGTAACGGCCCACATCGCCCAAGTCATAACGCTTCTCGGAGAAGAAAAGGTTGGTTATCACCTCACGCGCGCTCGCATCGTCCGGTGGCTCCGCGTTGCGCAATTGGCGATAGATATAGTTGATAGCCTCTTTTTCAGAGTTGCTTGAGTCTTTCTGGAGTGTATTGAAGATAATCGAGTAGTCGCTCATGTCTACATCCTCCTTGTGCAGAAGGATGGTCTGAAGTCCCGAATCAAGGATTTCCTGGATATGCTCCTCCTCGATAACGGTCTCGCGGTCGATGACCACATCGTTTCGCTCAATCGAAACCACCTCGCCGGTGTCTTCGTCAACGAAATCTTCAACCCACGTTTTCAACACACGGGCGGCAAGCTTGCGGCCAATGCATTTCTTCAGGTTCGTTTTGTTTACTTTTATTTCCTCAGCAAGACCAAAGATTTCTATGATGTCTTTATCGCTGTCAAGACCGATGGCACGCAACAATGTTGTTACCGGCAATTTCTTCTTGCGGTCGATGTAGGCATACATCACATTGTTGATGTCAGTGGCAAACTCTATCCATGAGCCACGGAACGGGATGATACGTGCTGAATACAATTTGGTTCCGTTGGCGTGTGTGCTCTGTCCGAAGAACACACCAGGCGAACGGTGCAGCTGCGACACGACAACGCGCTCCGCACCGTTGATCACAAATGTGCCCTTTTCCGTCATATACGGAATCGGTCCAAGATAAACATCCTGGATTACGGTGTCGAAGTCCTCATGGTCGGGATCCGTACAGTATAATTTTAATTTTGCCTTCAACGGCACACTATATGTCAAGCCGCGCTCAAGACATTCCTCTATCGTATATCTCGGCGGGTCGATGTAATAGTCTAAGAATTCGAGCACAAAGTTATTCCTTGTGTCGGCAATTGGAAAGTTTTCCGCAAAAACCTTGTACAATCCCTCGTTCTTTCTCTTCTCTAACGGAGTGTCCAGCTGCAAGAAATCGTGAAACGACTTCAGCTGAATCTCCAAAAAGTCGGGGAAGGGCAACGGATTCTTTACGGAGGCGAAATTTACGCGTGGTTTTACTGTTGAAACTGACATAAAAATAATATTAATTGAACCCGAAATTGAAAATAACACAAAAAGGTTAAGAATCGACTTTATAGGGGATTCTTAACCTAATTACCTGAATTTCAGGCAATATTATTTAAGTTCAACTTCAGCTCCAGCTTCTTCGAGTTGTTTCTTAAGAGCCTCAGCCTCAGCTTTAGCAACACCTTCCTTGATTGTGCTAGGTGCACCGTCTACCAAGTCCTTAGCTTCTTTCAAACCAAGACCACAAGCTTCCTTAACGGCCTTTACAACCTGAAGCTTAGAAGCGCCTGCGCTCTTCAATACTACATCGAATGCTGATTTCTCTTCCTCAGCAGCAGCGCCGGCAGCAGGGCCAGCAGCAACAGCTACAGCTGCAGCAGCAGGTTCAATACCATATTCGTCTTTCAAAATCTGAGCAAGTTCGTTTGCTTCTTTTACTGAGAGGTTAACTAATTGTTCTGCAAATGCTTTCAAATCTGCCATAATTGTATAATTTTTTATTGTTATTTTTTTGTTTATTATTTGTTAGAGAGTGTTTCAAGAATACCATGCAACTTGTTGCCTGACGACTGCAGTGCGGAAACAACGTTTTTGGCCGGTGACTGGAGCAATGCAACAACCTCTGCGATGAGCTCGTTCTTGCTCTTGATCTTCGACAATGTGTCGAGTTGGTCAGCACCCATATAAACTGTTTCTTCCACATAAGCGGCCTTCAAAACCGGCAACTCTGATCCTTTCTTGTGGAACTCCTTGATTGCTTTGGCAGGAGCGTTTCCTACATTTGAGAACAGCATTGCAGTTGTTCCAGTCAACGCTGGATACAATTCTGAATAATCGCCTTCCAATTGCTCTAAAGCCTTGTGAAGCAACGTATTCTTAACAACCATCATCTTCACTTCCGCATTGAAGCAAGCGCGACGGAACGCACTTGTCTGCTCAGCGTCCATGCTGGTAGTGTCGGTGAGATAAAAGCAGCTGTACTCCTTGAGAGTCTCGCCGATTTTCTCTATTATTATCGCTTTATCTTCCTTTCTCATGATTCTCTTAATTTAAAAATTCGTTACACATCAAGTGATTTTGTATCGATCTTCAGACCTGAGCTCATTGTACTCGAAAGATATATGCTCTTCATATAAGTACCTTTGGCGGTGGCCGGCTTCAACTTAATCAGCGTGTTGATAAACTCGCGTGCGTTTTCTGCCATTTGGTCTGCCGTGAAGGAAACCTTACCGATAGAAGCGTGTACGATACCGTTCTTATCTACTTTAAAGTCAATCTTACCTTGTTTTACCTCTTTCACTGCCTTTGCTACGTCTGGTGTAACTGTGCCGCTCTTTGGGTTAGGCATCAAGCCACGAGGACCGAGGATGCGACCGAGAGCACCGATTTTACCCATAATAGCAGGTTGAGTGATGATTACGTCTACGTCTGTCCAGCCGCCCTTGATTTTCTCAATATACTCGTCCAAACCTACGTAGTCTGCTCCAGCTTCTTTTGCGGCAGCTTGATCTGCCTCTGTGGCGCACAAAACCAATACGCGTACCTGCTTGCCTGTTCCGTGAGGAAGAGAAACAACGCCGCGCACCATTTGGTTAGCCTTGCGAGGATCTACACCAAGACGTACATCGATATCAAATGAAGCATCGAATTTCGTAAAGGTGATTTCCTTTATTTTTTCTGCTGCTTCCTTCAGTGTGTAAATCTTTCCAGCTTCAATCTTCTCTAAAGCCAACTTTTGATTTTTTGTCAGTTTACCCATGTCAATTGAAGTTTTTAATTGTTTTCAGGGAAAGATCCCTTAACTGTGATACCCATACTTCTCGCTGTACCAGCGACCATCTTCATAGCTGAATCTAAAGTAAAACAGTTCAAATCCGGCATTTTGTCTGTAGCAATTGCCTTTACCTGCTCCCATGTAATCTCTGCCACCTTCTGACGGTTAGGCTCTTTCGATCCCTTTTTCTGCTTTGAAACCTCAAGCAACTGTACTGCTACAGGAGGGGTCTTGACAACGAAGTCAAAGCTCTTGTCGCTATAGTAAGTGATTACTACAGGAAGCACTTTGCCTGCCTTGTCCTGGGTGCGGGCATTGAATTGCTTACAAAATTCCATGATGTTGATACCCTTAGAACCCAAAGCAGGTCCTACTGGGGGTGATGGGTTTGCCGCACCACCTTTAATCTGCAATTTGATCTGTCCAGCAATTTCTTTAGCCATTTCTGTTTTTGTTTTTTTGATAAGTTAAATTATCACAGTCATAGTCGTGTTCGTAACAACAAAACTATTCCCGCTCTACTTGCGAATTTTCCAACTCTACCGGTGTCTTGCGTCCGAAGATGCTTACCATAACCTTGAGCTTCTTCTTCTCGTTGTTGACCTCGTCGACCGTTCCAATCATGCCCGTGAAAGCGCCATAGTTTACCTTGACAGTCTCACCGACCTTGTAATCAATCAAGTCGGCCTCATTAGTTTCCTGAAGCTCGTCCGCAATGCCGAGCATACGGTTAACCTCCCCTGGTCGCAACGGCTCCGGACGCTTTGCCTCCGAACCCTTTCCGCAGCCGAGAAAGTCAATCACATTGGTCGTATTGCGAAGGATATGAGTTACCTCACCGATCAACTCAGCTTCCACAAATACATAGCCTGAATAGAGTGTGCGCTCTTTGACGACCTTCTTTCCAGACTTTGTGGTAGAATAAATCTTTTCAGTAGGAATCAATACTTGTGACACATAGTCGCCCAGCGAAGTATTCTTGATTTGGGCATCGAGCAATTCTTTTACCTTTGCCTCCTTGCCTGATATGGCACGGAGCACATACCATTCTTTCTTACCTGCCATGACTTACTTGTGTAATCCGTAAATCGTTTCCATTATGAAATTGATCACCTCGTCAACACCCCAAATAATCAATGAAAGAATGATGGAAGCTACCAATACAATCATTGCGCTGTTGACAAGCTGTGTCCTCGTTGGCCAAGAAACCTTATAGACAAGCTCGCTATAAGACTCCTGGATATCCGCAAACAGTTTATTAAATACTTTCATTTCCTTAATTCTTAGCACAGGACGAGAGGCTCGAACTCCCGACACCCGGTTTTGGAGACCGGTGCTCTACCAACTGAGCTAGTCCTGTATATTAGCCGGCCGTTGCCGACCGGCTGTTGTTTTTATTCTTCTATCGCTTGAGTATTATTCAAGGATGTCAGTGATCTGACCAGAACCTACTGTACGGCCACCTTCGCGGATTGCGAAACGAAGGCCCTTGTCGCATGCTACCGGAGTGATCAACTTAACTTGGATAGTTACGTGGTCACCAGGCATTACCATTTCTACACCTTCTGGAAGAGTGATCTCACCAGTTACGTCGAGCGTACGGATGTAGAATTGTGGGCGATAGTGGTTGTGGAATGGAGTGTGACGTCCACCTTCCTCTTTCTTCAAGATATAAACCTGAGCCTTGAACTCATCGTGAGGTTTAACCTGTCCTGGGTGGCAGATAACCATACCACGCTTGATTTCGTTCTTGTCGATACCACGGAGAAGCAAACCTACGTTATCACCAGCTTCACCTTCATCCAAAATCTTGCGGAACATCTCAACGCCAGTTACAACTGACTTCTTGTCTGCACCAAGACCAAGGATTTGAACTTCGTCGCCAACCTTAACGCGGCCAGCCTCGATACGACCAGTTGCTACAGTACCACGACCAGTGATTGAGAACACGTCCTCAACAGGCATCAAGAATGGTTTATCAACGTCACGTGGAGGAAGTGGAATCCAGTCGTCTACTGCATCCATAAGCTCCATAACCTTGTCTTCCCACTTCGGCTCACCGTTCAATGCACCAAGTGCAGAACCACGGATGATAGGAGTGTTGTCACCATCATAATCGTATGACGAAAGAAGATCACGCATTTCCATCTCAACGAGCTCGAGCATTTCTTCGTCGTCTACCATGTCGCACTTGTTCAAGAATACAACCAGACGAGGAACGTTTACTTGGCGAGCCAAAAGGATGTGCTCACGAGTCTGAGGCATAGGACCGTCAGTTGCAGCAACCACGATGATTGCACCGTCCATCTGAGCGGCACCAGTTACCATGTTCTTCACATAGTCGGCGTGTCCCGGGCAGTCTACGTGTGCGTAGTGGCGGTTAGCTGTTTCATACTCTACGTGAGATGTGTTGATTGTGATACCACGCTCTTTCTCTTCAGGTGCGTTATCGATAGAGTCAAATGAACGCAACTCAGAAAGACCTCTCTTTGCCAACACTGTAGTGATAGCGGCAGTCAAGGTAGTTTTACCGTGGTCAACGTGACCAATAGTACCGATGTTAACATGCGGTTTGGTTCTTTCGAATTTCTCTTTTGCCATAACTTTATGCTTTTTTATTTATGTTTGACTATTTCAAGTACATTTTTCCTATTTATTGAGCCGATGGCGGGATTTGAACCCGCGACCTCTTCCTTACCAAGGAAGTGCTCTACCCCTGAGCTACATAGGCAACTTGAGCGGAAGACGAGGCTCAAACTCGCGACCCTCAGCTTGGAAGGCTGATGCTC
>OGYC01001328.1_pt1 | contig 21404 bp, 20 predicted proteins | sample 1576461 | NCBI WGS metagenome assembly OGYC01 (sample SAMEA3541569, study PRJEB24748) | human gut metagenome | biome: human gut; feature: human-associated habitat; material: faeces | place: China | collected 2012 | reverse complement strand
AGTCATGACACAAGAAAAGCTCCCTCACAGGAAGGAGCTTTGTCTACAGTCTGAGACATAGAAGCAGAAGCTTCTATGTCTTTTTTGTTGTCCGGAAATATCGGAATATGATTGCGGAAAAAGAAAAATGCACAGACTTTTACAAAGAGAAAAATAAGGGGGCTATGAATATGAGCAGAGAATACGGATATGTACGTGTAAGCACGAAGGAACAGAACGAAGACAGACAGTTGATCGCCATGCATGCAGTAGGACTTGGGACGGAAAATATCGTGGTGGAGAAACAGTCCGGAAAAGATTTTGAACGTCCGAATTACAGGAAGCTGCTGAGACAATTGAGAGAAGGAGATCTTCTCTATGTGAAGAGTATTGACAGACTGGGGAGAAATTATGAAGAGATCATTGAACAATGGAGGATCATTACCAAGGTAAAGGGAGCGGATATCGTGGTACTGGACATGCCGCTTTTAGATACGAGAAAAGGAAAAGATCTGATGGGAACTTTTCTGTCGGATATCGTATTGCAGGTGTTGTCCTTCGTGGCAGAGAACGAACGTGGCAATATCAGACAGAGACAGGCGGAAGGAATCGCCGCGGCGAAAGCCAGGGGCGTGAAATTCGGGCGTCCTTCCGTACCGCTGCCGGGCAATTTCCAGGAAGTCTACAGACAGTGGGATGCCGGAACAATGACCAATGAGGCAGCAGCCAGGGCATGCGGAATGGCAGTATCCAGCTTCCGGTACCGGGCAAAAGTCTATGCGGAAAGCATTATTTCCTAAAAATATAAAAAACGGCAAAAAAGTGTACTTTTTCGCCGGTCATTTTTGGTGAATATTTTAGGCTTTTTCCACAAAGAGAATCCCCGTGATTTGTTGACTTTTACGGTTTTTCTATGTATAATATGACTTGTTGTCGATATGACGTAGAAGCGGTAAAAAAGTACACATTTCTGCTGCTTCTCCGCACAGAACCAAAGGAGGATGCCGGGATGGCGGTGAATCTCTACCCGCATAACCAAATCGCATACAGGAATGCCCTCCGCCTGATGGAACAGTCAGGCAGGGCAGCCGTGATTCATCCTACCGGTACCGGGAAATCTTTTATTGCATTCAAACTGGCAGAAGAACACCCGGGCGAGAAGATGATCTGGCTGGCTCCCAGTGAGTATATTTTCCACTCGCAGAGGGAGAACTACCTCGCAGCGGGCGGAGAAGAGGCAGCACTGTCCGGCATTACCTTTCTCACCTATTCAAAGCTGATGTACAACATGGCGGATGCAGAAGAATGGGACATAGAGCCTCCTTCTTACATTATCCTGGATGAATTCCACCGTTGCGGTGCGGACAGCTGGGGCAGAGGTGTGGAATTACTGTTGGAAGCCTGTCCCGGGGCGAAAGTACTGGGATTGTCCGCGACCAATATCCGTTACCTGGATAACAGACGGGATATGGCAGAGGAACTGTTCACAGGACAGGTCGCATCCCGGATGGAGCTGACAGAGGCTATCGCACAGGAAATCCTCCCGGCACCTGTATATATCTGCGGAATGTATGATTACCGGGATGAACTTCGTAAGCTGTCCAGACGGGTGAGAAGACAGCGGGGCGGCGTACAGGACAACAGCACGAAATTGCTGAACAGACTGCGTCATGCGCTGGAACAGGCAGATACACCCGCAGAGCTTTTCGGCAAATATATGAAAAAGAACGGCAAATACATTGTCTTCTGCTCCGGCAGAGAACACATGGAGAAAATGATCGCCATGGCAGGGCAGTGGTACGGCGCGCTGGATGAGCAGCCGACCATATACCGGGCAATCTATGACAATGCGGACAGTCCGCAGGAGGTCAGAGAGTTCAGCGCGGATGACAGTGAACATTTAAAGCTTCTCTATTGCATTGACATGCTCAATGAAGGAGTGCATGTGGCAGATGTGGATGGAGCAGTACTTCTGCGCCCTACGGCATCGCCGACACTGTACCTCCAGCAGGTGGGAAGGGCACTGGCAGTACCGTCCCGGGATCAGGCAGTACAGCCCATGATCTTCGACCTGGTCGACAATTTCGACAGCCTGAAATGCATTGACTCTTTTCTGGAGGCATATCACAGCGCAGAGCCGGACAGACATCGGGAGCAGGAACAGACCATCTATAAATTCCGATTGATAGATGAGGTCAGAGAGAGCAGAGAGCTATTTGAAAGACTGGGACAAAGCCTCGCCAGTTCGTGGGACGCATGCTATGAAGAAGCGAAAGCTTACTTTGAACTCCATGAGAACCTGAAGATTCCGAAGGATTATATCACGGAGAGCGGGATCTCCCTGGGCAGCTGGCTGATCACACAGAGACGAGTCAGGGCAGGCGCCGTACCCGGCAGGCTTACCAAAGAACAGATTCAGAAACTGGATGACATCGGCATGCACTGGGAAAGCCGTATCGGAAAAGCCTGGGAGAACGGTTATCAGGAGCTGGTGAGATATCGTGAAAAACACGGAGACGTAGATGTCTTAAGCCGCTATGTGACAGAGGATGGTTACCCCTTAGGAAAATTCGTGGCTAACCAGCGCCTTGCCTGGAAGAACAGCAGATCCGGCAGCGGATCCTGCGGCAGAACATTACTGCCGGAACGGGAACAGCGGCTGAACGAACTGGGATTCATCTGGGAAAAACGTACACCGCGCTCTGAAGCCGCAGAGGCGGATCCTGACAACAGATACGATTCCAAATGGACTGAAAAATTCAACCTCGCAGAGCAATACTACCGCGAACATGGGAACCTGGAAGTCCCGAAAGAATATACCGTACAGGGCGTACGGCTGGGCAGATGGGTCAATTCACTCCGCAGTACCAGAATCCGTCCGGGCAGCAGCCATTACCGGTTGGATGCGGAGCGGATAAAACAGTTAGACAGCATCGGCATGCGCTGGGCCGGGGAATCATGGGAAGTCCGGTATCGCCTGGCAGAACTGTATTATCAGGAACATGGCGATCTCAAGATATCACAGAACTATGTGACAGAGACAAAAGAAGAACGGATCTGGCTTGGCAAATGGGTTGCAGCCCAGAGAAAGAAACGTAACCACCCGGGCGGAAAGCATGATTTGACGCATGAACAGGAGAAGAGACTGGAAGCCATTGGGATGGAGTGGTGAAGAGATATGGACATAGGAGAAAAGACATGAAGGTGTGTTTGGTTGGATCTTCCGGTGGGCATTTGACTCACCTTTATATGCTTAAAAATTTTTGGAAAGATAAGGAACGCTTTTGGGTAACTTTTGATAAAGAAGATGCCAGAAGCCTGTTGGAAGGCGAAACTATGTATCCCTGTTATTATCCAACGAACAGAAGCCTTAAGGCTTTACTGAAAAATACAAAGATTGCCTGGAAAGTGTTACATAAGGAGAAGCCGGATCTGATTATTTCCAGCGGTGCAGCAGTTGCAGTTCCGTTCTTCTACATTGGAAAAATGATGGGTGCAAAGCTGGTTTATATTGAGGTCTTTGACCGTATCGATAAGCCAACTATGACAGGAAAAATGGTCTATCCCATTGTGGACAAGTTTGTTGTGCAGTGGGAAGAGCAAAAAAAGGTATATCCGAAAGCGGTCAACCTTGGAAGTATTTTTTGAGATGAAAATGAGGGAAAGTAATATGAACGGAACTAGAGAAAAAATATTTCGAATTTTACTAAACAAATCAAAAGATAAGTCAAAAGGCGAGCTGCTTGAAAAGATATTGAGCAAGATATTTCATTTTTATTGTTTATATATACTAGGATTTGAGTTTGAAGCAAAAACGCATGTGGGAAATAATTTATCAATTGTGCATGGAGCACGTGGAAGCGTTGTTAACTCAGACACGGTTATCGGAAACAATTGTGTGATTAGAAATAATACAATTATCGGAAATAACGGTCTGAGGGGGGGATCACCTACCATTGGTAATAATGTGAATATTGGCTCAAATACGTGCATTATAGGAGAGATAATGATAGGTGATAATGTTGTTATAGGAGCTGGTTCTGTTGTGGTTAAGGATGTTCCTTCTAATGTCGTGATTGCAGGAAATCCTGCAAGGATAATAAGATCCACAGATAAAGGGAATGGCGAGAAAGATAGGACAAAAAAATGATTTTTGTGACAGTGGGAACACATGAGCAGCCTTTTAACAGGCTAATTCAAAAGATAGATGAATTAAAAAAAGATGGTACGATTCGGGATGATGTGATAATTCAGACAGGTTTTAGTACATACGAACCGAAATATTGCCAGTGGAGCAAATTGATTCCATATCAGCAGATGATCGAGAATGTTGCGGATGCACGAATCGTAGTAACTCACGGTGGACCAGCGAGTTTCATAATGCCATTGCAGGTAGGGAAAACGCCCATCGTTGTGCCGCGTCAGCATCAGTTTAATGAACATGTGAATGACCATCAGGTGGAGTTTGTAAGAAATGTGGCACAGAGAATGGGAACAATTATTCCGGTGGAAGACATTAATTTGCTGGGAGATATTATCACGAATTATGACCAGATTGTTGCAGGTATGAGACATGGTATGAACAGTAATAATGCAAAGTTTAATGAAGAAATAGAGAAGCTGGTAAATGAATTATATTGAGGGCAAACGAATGAAAAAAATCGGAATCATGTCGATGCAGCGCATTGCAAACTATGGATCGTTTTTGCAGGCATACGCCTTAAAGCAGCTGATTGAAGAATTAGATTGCAAAGTAGAGTTTGTAGACTACCATGTAGGCGCACCCGTGATTACGGAAAATGCTGATAGCAAAAATAAGTTTGTCCGAAAAATAGAAAAGGGGCTGGAAACTTTTCGGTATCAGGCTCCGTTTGCACACAAGCTGTCGTTCATTCATTATAAGCAGTCTTTTTCCAAAAAGTATATGCCGCTTTTAGAAATTACGGATGAGATGAACTATAATCCGACATTGGACTGCCTTGTGATTGGCAGTGACGAGGTTTTCAACTGTATTCAAAAAAATACCAATGTGGGTTACTCGCCAGAATTATTTGGAAAAGATAACCATGCAAAGAGGCTTATCACTTATGCGGCATCTTTCGGAAATACAACATTAGAAAAACTGGAAAAGTATAAAAAAGCTGATGAAGTTGGAGCATTGTTAAAGGAATTTGATACAATTTCTGTACGTGATACGAATTCTGGAACCATTGTGAAGCAACTTACACAGAAAGAGCCAGTCTATAACTTAGACCCGGTTCTGACCTATGATTATATAAACTGCTGCGATAAAATTCCACAGTTCCAGGCCAACGAGAAATATCTGATTTTGTATGCGTATGCAGGCCGCATTTCCAATGAGGAAGCAGACTGGATTTCTGCTTATGCAAAGAGAAAAAGTCTGAAAGTTTATGCAATCGGCGGCATTCAGAAATGTGCGGACCGTTTTGTGGATTGCTCTCCGTTTGAGGTTCTGGCTTATTTCAGAAATACAGAAGAAGTTATTACAGATACCTTCCACGGCAGCATCTTCTCAGTAATCACACATCGGCCGTTTACGACATTGATTCGCAAGAGTGTAGGCAATAGCTACGGCAATGAAGAAAAATTGAGTGATTTGCTAGAGCGACTAGGATTGGCAAATCGCATGACAATGAAAATTGAAGATGCGGAAAACATCAATGAAAAAGCGATTGATTACGCAAAAGTTGATGAGATGCTGAAAGCACACAGAGAAGTGGCAAGGGAGTATCTGCGAAGCAATTTAGAGGGATAAAATGGAGAATGTAGCAAGGATAAAAGAGAAATGCGTGGGATGCAAAAGCTGTGAACAAAGCTGCCCGAAACACTGCATCGCTATGGTAGAAAACAACGAGGGCTTTTGGTATCCGTCCGTTGATAAAGAAAGCTGTGTTGAGTGCAAACTGTGCTTAAAAAAGTGTCCGGTGGAGAATACAGAGTTTCATCGGAACATCCCCAAAAAAGTTTGGGCATGGCGCAATAAAAATGATGCAGATATTATGCGTTCCGCATCCGGCGGCGCGGCAGACAGCGCGGCAAAGAATGTTTTGCAAGTAGGCGGCGTGGTCTATGGGGCAGCTTATGATGAACAGCTGGCCGTAAGCCATATTGAAGTAACGGGCGAGGCAGAAAGGAAAAAACTTCAGTCATCTAAATATGTTCAGTCCGACCCGAAAGACAGCTATGCAAAGGCCAAACAGCGACTCGCTGAGGGAAAAACGGTGCTTTTTACAGGAACTCCCTGTCAGATTGCAGGCTTGTACGTTTTTCTGGGGGGTGATCATGAGAATTTGTATACGGTTGATCTGATTTGCCACGGCGTTCCGTCCCCGAAGTTTTTCAAAAAGTATCTGGAATACCAGAACAAGCGGACAGCAGGTAGAGTAATCTACTTCAACTTTCGCTCCAAGGACAAGCGAGGCTGGGGAACACAATATCTGCTAAAGACAAAGACAAAGACAAAGACAAAGACAAAGACAATCTCCCTGGATCGCTATGGAAAACATTTTATGGATGGCGATTGTTATAGAGAGAGCTGTTATCAGTGTGCCTATGCGAATATGAATCGAGTTGGCGACTTGACGGTAGGTGATTTCTGGGGAATTGCAAAGAGCCATCCGAATTTTAATTCTCCAAAGGGTGTGTCCAGTGTATTTATAAATACCGAAAAAGGCCAAAAGCTCTTTGAAATGATACGACCTCTTGCAGAAGTGGAGGAAGCAACACTGGAGGAGGGCATGGTGAGGCAGGGGAATCTTGTAAGACCAAGTTTAAGGCCGAACGAGAGAAATACATTTTATGAGAAAATTGATGAGGATGATTTTATGGATAACTTAAAGGTAGGTATCCAGCCAAAGGAACGATTTAAAGCAGTGATTCCGGCTGGAGCAGTTAGACTCCTCAAGAAATGGGGGGGTAACAGAAGAAAATTATAAAGTATCTGTTATTGTTCCAGTATATAATGTGGCTCCTTTCTTGGAAAAATGTGTGGAATCTATTCTGTCGCAAACATGGGACTTTATAGAAATCATTTTAGTTGATGATGGCTCAACAGATGATTCTGGCATAATATGCGACCAGATGCAACAAAAGGATGATCGAGTAAAAGTACTTCATAAGGAAAATGGCGGTGTTAGTACTGCCCGAAATTCGGGAATGAAAATGGCAAGTGGTGGTTTTATTTGCTTTGTCGATGGTGATGACTATGTAATGCCAGATTATATTGAATATATGTTGGAGCAGTTAGTTAAAAATAAAGCTGATATCGCCCTGACAACACAGATGTTTGGAAACTTTGACGAAAAACAAGTCGAGAGTGATGGGATTAAAATCTGGAATGGCGAAGATGCGGTAGAGGTAATTCTGTGCTATCAGCTTCCAATTGGGGGCTATTGTAAATTGTTCAGGACGAAATGTTTAGAGGATATTAAATTTATTCCTGAAATATTTATAGGCGAAGGCTTTAACTTCAATGTGACGGCTTTTCAGAAAGCGGAAAAGGTTATTGCAGGGAAAAGAAAAACCTATTATTATCGCCGAGATAATCCAACCAGTGCTATGACAAAATTTTCGATTAAAAAGTGTGAATGTGGATTATGGGCACTTGAGATAATAAAACAGAATCTGACGATTCGTTCGGATCGAATCCTTGAGGCGTGGAAATATGCAAATTGGAGAACACACTCCGATTTTTACGATATGTGTGTTCTTGCCGGGGTAGAAAAAGAATACCCAGAAATGTACAGAAAATGCCTGAAAGAGACAAGAAAGGATGCTTTGAGTGCATTACATGTACCAACATCGAAACAAAATAAACTAAGAGCAGTCATTATGTGGATATGTCCGGCGGCTATTCCGATTGCTATGAGGGTTAGAAAATTAAAATACCATGTCAATGTAAGCAATCGCTAAATTCTCAATGGATTTGTGACTGTGAGGATAATGTAAATGAATAATAAAAAGATTAAAGTGGCAATGGTAACAAATCATTTTGGAATTACCGGAATTGGAACGGTAATGATGAATTACTGTATGGCATTGGATAAAAAAAAGTACGATTTAACTATTCTTGCTGGACAACCAATTTCAGAGAAATACGAAAAGGAATGCCTAGAGAACGGTATCCATTTAGTAGCACTTCCATCACGTCATGGAAACCCCAAGAGCCATTATATTGCGCTGTGGAAAGCATTAAGAGCAGGACACTATGATATTGCACATGATCACGGTAGCAGTTCAATGATGGCAATAGAACTGACGATTGCAAAATTGGCAGGAGTTAAAAATCGAATTGCCCATAGTCATAATAGTACTTGCCCTAACATGAAGGTGCATAAATTGCTAAATCGATATTTTAGAACAGTTTATACAAAAGCACTGGCTTGTGGACAATTGGCTGGAAACTGGTTGTTCGGAGAAGATAATTTTGAAGTTTTGCCGAATGGTTTTCATACAGATGATTTTGCGTTTTCTAAAAAGAACAGAGATGCAATAAGGAGTGCGTTGGGTCTGGAAAACAAACTGCTTATTGGACATATAGGCCGCATCAACGAACAGAAAAATCAGGAATACTTGTTGGACGTATTTAAAGAAGTAGCTGCGATACGAGGTGATGCGATTCTTCTTATTGTGGGAACTGGACCAGATGAAGAAAAGATTAAAACTCGTGTAAAGGAGCATCCATACAGGAATCGTATTATCTTGTATGGTGAAACAGATAATCCCACAGCTCTCTACTCTGCGATGGATATATTTGTTTTTCCCTCGAGATATGAGGGACTTCCAGTAGTATTGCTAGAGGCGCAAATATCAGGATTGCCATGTGTCGTTTCGGATAAAGTTACAAGAGAAGTAGACTTAGGTGATATAAATTGGCAGTCAATTGATGATGATCCAAAACAGTGGGCAAAGGCAGTGGTTGAAAATAGACGACAATCTAATCAAGAACGACTGTTCTATAAAGAAAAACATCTTTCACAAATCAGAAAATATAATATCGCCTGTTCAGTGAAACAACTGGATAAAATCTACACTAATATGATGACAAAGGATAACTGTGATTTATTGTGAAATTATATAAATTTATGATGAGAAAAGTAAAATAATGGGAGAAAGTGCTTCTTATAAGGAGGATACAGTGGATAAAATTCAGTATATGAAGGAATTTGGCGTAAATATATTCGCAATTAAATCTCTTAGAAGACTGACTTTGAAAAGTAATTCTCGCATTGCGTGGAAAATCAATGAAATTAACGAAAGGTTGATTGAGAATTACTTGATAAGAACCGTTGAAACTGGAGAGCGCGAGAATGTTAAAATAAATTTGAAACCACTAAAGAGCAATGTTGCAGCCGAACCTATTTGGGTGATGTGGTATCAAGGAATAGAAAAAGCACCAGATATCGTTAAGTGCTGCGTAGAAAGTATAAAAGAACATAGTACAGGACACCAAGTAATAGTTTTATCAGAAGAAAACCTTCATGACTATATTGAACTGCCGGATTTTATTATGGATAAGTTTTCGAAAGGGTATATATCACGCGCACATTTAAGTGATATGATTCGACTCAACTTATTATATCTATACGGTGGCGCTTGGTTGGATGCAACATTACTTGTATCAAATGATATTCCAGAGGAGTATTTTAGGGAAGAATTATTCAGCCTGAATTTTGGAAAAAAGACAAAAGATCCTTCACATGGACGATGGACGACATTCTGCTTTTTCGCAAAGAAAGGTAATTCGCTGATTGAGAAAACATTGAAGTACCATTATTGCTATTGGATGCAGAAAAATCATCCAATAGATTATGTGATGTTCGATTATTTTATTAGTTACATATCTAGACACGATGAGGTTGCAGCTAAGCAAATTTCGGAAATTAAGCCAACAAATGAAAATGTTTTCAGAATAATGCATAGCATGAATACTCCCTATGTGAATAATTTATCGTTATTGGTAGATACGAAGACGGTGTTTTCAAAGTTGTCATGGAAACATGAGTATATGCCAGAAGTGGATGGAAAACAAACTGTATACGGGTATTTAACAGAAAAGTATCTTAGTAAATAAAATGACGTATACGGCTGAAGAGGGATGAAAGAGCTATGAGGGTATTATATATAACCGACTTTTATTACACTGACAGTAGTGGAGCAAAAACATCTGCAAGGGCACACTATAAAACACTTCAAAATCTTTACGGAAGCGAAAATGTGAATTTAATTGCGCTTGTAGGAAAATCGAAATCCAGTAGAGTGAATGAAGGACATTTTGTTATATCAAATATTCACAATAGGATAACGATGTTGTGGAACTGTTTACGAGGCTATCCGACTTATATTGATAAGGTCTCAATACAGAAAATATTATCCATCATTTATGAAAACGAGCCCGATGTGCTTTTTGTTGATAATTCTATTTACGGAAAAATGATTCAAAAAATCAAAATGCTATATCCGAATATTTCTGTATTGGCATATTATCACGATGTTAAGGCAAAGTTGGCAAGAGATTGGATGAAAAACGCTCCGATATATAAAAAACCAGTAATGCTCGCAATGCTGTCTAATGAAAAATTGACCGCTAAGTATGCAGATGTAAATTTTGTGCTTGGCAATAGGGAAGAAAAATTATTCATTAATGCATATGGGAAAAAGCCAGAAGCGCAGCTTAGTGTGTATATGGATATCAAATTGTCGGATGAGTTCTTTAAAAAAAATCCTAATAAAAAGAAGAAAATTCTGTTCTTTGGCGGTTATTATCTTCCAAATGTTCATGGTATTGATTGGTTTATAAATAAGGTCTATCCAAGTTTACAGAATAAGACAGAATTGATTGTGGCCGGTCGTGGAATGGATAAACTGAACGAGAAACATTATCCAAGTGGTGTGACAATCAAAGGATATATTGAGAGTATTGAAGAACTGTACCGTGATGCAGATATTATAATCAGTCCGATATTTGAGGGGGGCGGTATGAAAGTTAAGGTTGCGGAAGCAATGGCATTTGGAAAAATTGTTGTAGGTTCGAATGAAAGCTATGAGGGGTATCAAGAGAAGATTCCGGAAAACTATTGGAATACATTATTCTATCGCGCTAATACTGCAGATGAATTTACAGCGAAAATTTATAAAGTACTTAATTTAAGCGATGATAAGCACCACTTTAATCCCAAAATTCGGGAATTATATGAAAGTGGTTTTTCTGAGAAGTATGCGGAAAGGGTAATTTCTGAAATGATAAATAAATGTGTGGGAGAAAAAAGATGATTATTACACAAACACCATTTCGTATGTCATTCTTTGGCGGCGGAACAGATATGGAGAGTTTTTTTAAAGAAAATGGTGGTGCCGTTTTGTCTACCACATTTGATAAGTACTGTTATGTGAATGTACGCCATCTACCGCGTTTCTTTGACTATTCAACAGAACTGTCTTATTCCAAGACTGAACGCGTGACCTGCATTGAGGATATTCAGCATCCTGCAATTCGTAATGCGATGAAGATGTTGAATATGCATGAAATTCGTCTTACGTATGAAGCAGATCTTCCGGCGCGCTCTGGTTTGGGTACTTCAAGCTCTTTTGCCGTTGGAATGCTGAATGCTTTTTATGCATTGAAAGGCAAATATGCTGATAAGAAAAAATTGGCAGATGAAGCAATTTATCTGGAGCGAAATCTGTGTCAGGAAGCAGGCGGCTGGCAGGATCAGATTGCAGCTTCCTTTGGTGGATTTAACCGTATCAATTTCAATGCAGATGGTTACGAAGTTTTACCTGTAATTATTGCACCAGAGCGCAAGAAGCAGCTGAACAAAAACTTGATGATGTTTTTTACTGGATTTACTAGGTTCTCTTCAGATGTCCAAAAGGCAAACGCTTCAGGAAAAAAAGATAAAATAGCACAACTGAAAGAAATGTTTGCTTTGGTTGATGAAGCAGAGAAAGTATTAGTAAATCAAGAACGTGATTTGGATGATTTTGGCAGGATGCTGGATCACACATGGAAACTGAAACGTCAGACAGGATCTGCAATATCTACAAATAGCATTGATGCACTCTATGCAAAAGGTATTGCTGCTGGTGCTTTGGGAGGAAAACTTCTTGGTGCTGGCGGTGGTGGTTTCCTTGTATTCTATGTACAGCCGGAACGACAGAATACTGTTCGTTGGGCAATGCGTGACCTGCTCTACATTCCATTCAAATTTGAGGATGGTGGAACTCGCATAATCCATTATACACCAGAAGATTATACACCGAAGGATTAAAGGCATGAAAGTTGTGATTATGGCAGGCGGGAAAGGAACTCGTATTTCTTCTGTGGCGAGTGATATTCCAAAGCCGATGATAAAAATTGAAGGCATTCCAGTGCTGGAACGAGAAATTGAGTGCCTGAAGACCCAAGGATTTGATGACATTATTATAACAGTAAGCCACTTGGGAAATATCATCATGGATTACTTTGGTGATGGCTCTGGAAACTCTCCGGCAACGGGCAAGCCGTTCGGCGTACATATTGATTACTATTTTGAAAAAGAGCCGCTCGGCAATGCTGGTGCACTGTTCAAAATTAAAGATAACTTAACATCTGATTTTCTCCTCTTAAATGCAGATGCAATGTTTGATGTGGATTTCAACCGTTTTGTTGCTTTTCATCAGAAGCACGGTGGATTGGTTACGCTCTTTACGCATCCGAACAGTCATCCCTATGATAGCGGATTGATTGTCGCGGATAAAAAAGGTGCAGTCGAAAAGTGGTTAGTCAAGGAAGATGCACGGCCACAGTACTACAGAAATCGTGTGAATGCAGGTTTACATGTTATCAATCCCGAAGTATTGGAGTTCGTTGGTATTGATACTGATGCAGTGGGTAAAATTGGCGTGGATGGTAAGTCTGTAAAAGTCGATTTGGATCGTCAGCTATTAAAACCACTGGCGGGAACAGGAAAAATGTTCTGCTACGACAGTCCTGAGTATGTCAAAGACATGGGAACACCGGAACGTTACTATTCCGTTTGTAAAGACTGTAAGGAAGGCAAAATCTCGGCTAAAAATCTGAAAAATAAGCAAAAGGCAATCTTCCTTGACAGGGATGGAACAATCAATAAATACGTTGGATTTCTTAGAAATATAGACGAGTTCGAGCTGATTGATGGTGTCGCTGAGGCAATTCGTAAAATCAATGAATCTGGCTATCTTACCATTGTTATTACGAATCAGCCTGTGATTGCCCGTGGGGAAGTGTCCTTTGAAGAACTCGGAGTGATTCACAATAAGATGGAGACACTACTAGGCAAAGAGGGTGCGTATCTGGATGCCATCTACTTCTGCCCGCACCATCCGCACAAAGGATACGAAGGGGAACGCCCGGAATTGAAATTTGACTGTGATTGTCGAAAGCCAAAACCCGGAATGCTGCTGAAAGCAGCTCAGGACTTCAACATTGACTTAGCACAGTCATGGATGATTGGCGACGGCGAGAATGATGTTAAAGCGGGCCAAAATATTGGATGTAAGACTGTGCTTCTGAGTGCTGATAACGCAAATTATGGACAGACTGAAACGGCGAAGTCGCTGGATGAGTTTGTTAGCCGTACAATTTGAAGACTCAAGTTTGCGGAGGAAAAGAAAGTGAAAGAATTGAAAGAAAACATTGCGAGGCATATTGAGATTCTTTGCGAGAGATATACGGCTCTGGAATCCGTTAAGAAAGAAATTGCAGAAGCATATTTTTTGCTCGTAGAGTCATATAGAAATGGCGGTAAATTGTTGGTTGCCGGAAACGGTGGATCTGCTGCGGATGCAGAGCATATTGTTGGTGAGTTGATGAAAGGCTTCAAACTTCCCAGAAAACCAGCCGTAGATTTTGCAGAAAAGCTGGTTAAAGAAAATGAGGAGCTTGGAACTGTTCTAGCAGAAAATTTGCAAGGTGCACTTCCTGCTATTGCACTGGATGGACATCCAGCGTTGTCCACTGCGTACATGAATGATTGCGAGCCGCTGCTGTGTTTTGCGCAGCAGGTAAATGGCTATGGTAAAGTGGGAGATGTATTTTTAGGTATTTCCACAAGTGGGAACAGCAAGAACGTGCTATATGCGGCGACCACCGCACATGCAAAAGGAATGAAGGTGATTGGTTTGACAGGGGCAAAAAGTAGCAAACTGGAACAGATGAGCGATGTGTGCATTAAAGTTCCGCAGATAGAAACCTATATGATTCAGGAAATGCACCTGCCGGTGTACCATTGCTTATGTTTGATGCTGGAAGAGGAATTTTTCGGTAAGGAGAATTAAAATGATTAACAGTAAGGCAGAATATTATGAGTACTTGGAAGCCGATAGGCAAGCGAACAAAAAGAAGAAAATGCATGCCAATCTTCTTGGGGATTATACATATAATTACCTGAATCTGATGCGAAAATTAGAATACTATACGAATTGCAAATCGGATATAATTTCAAAGATATACAGGAAATTCTTGAATGCTCGTTATAAGCAACTGAGCGTAAAAACGGGAATTCAAATTGGAATAAATAGTTTTGGCAAGGGGTTGGCATTATTTCATTATGGTTCTATTGTTGTGAATGGCACAGCAAGGTTTGGAGATTTTTGCGTGGTTCAGAGTGATGTTAATGTGAGTGCAGGTGTTCAAGGAGGAAACGAGATTTATATAGCCCCCGGCGCAAAAATTCTGGAAAATGTAGTGATAGCTGATAATGTGATTATTGGAGCCAATGCAGTCATATGTAAAGATATTAATGAACCCCATACCTCATGGGGTGGGGTACCCGCGAAGAAAATAAGTAATAAAGGATTTATCTTTAACGTGAGGACATGATATATGATGATTGATCGAGTTGTAAACAAACTGAAAAGAATGTACTTCAACCACCTGTCTCCGAATGAAAAGGCGGAATACCTTAGAGGAAAAGTGTATCATATGGGAAAGAATGTTCAACTTTTCACGAATGGGATAGGCACGGAACCGTATCTGATTAGCATTGGTGATAATGTAAATGTGGCAGCGGGTGTAACGTTTATCAATCATGATGTAAGCATCTTTAATATAGGGAGGCTTGTTGATCCTGAGGCAGAACAGCCCTTAGACAAAGTGGGTAGTATAGTGCTAGACGATAATTGTATGGTAGGAGCGCAATCAATTTTAATGCCGGGATGTTCTGTTGGTAAAAACTCAGTGATTGCGGCAGGAAGCGTTGTAACAAAAGCTGTGCCAGCCAATGAGGTGTGGGGGGGAGTACCCGCAAAGTTTATTATGTCAACGGAAGATTATAAGAAAAAGCTGATTGAACTAAATAAGACTTATCCGTGGATGAAAGATGGAAAAATGATTGTTCCACAAGGGAGCAAGGAATTGATTGAGATGAGAAAAAAGTTTTTTTTCAAGGAAATGTGAAGGATGATAAATGAGTATTAACATAACAGATTTTACCTGGATAACATTTGTAATATTGTCGATCTTGATGGGCGGAAGCATTGGCCGCTCGTATATGTGGTTGGTGTCTGGTGGCACTATAGTTTTTTTGCTAGTTTATAAAAAGGGAAAAGGATTACGATTGAATAAACTGGTAAAGGAATACAATTGTTTTATTGTGTATTGTGTAGTCAATACATTGTTTTATTTAGTGGTTACAGGATTCAAGTCAAATGGCTATATTAAGAGTCAATTGATTGAAATGTTGATACTTGCGTTTGCTGCATCATATTTGACAAGCTATTATGTAAAAAGTAGTCATATTATTGAATTGGTGAAAAAAGCTAGTTGGATTCTAATGTTAGCAGGTGTGATTGAGGAAGTGACAAAATTTAACATTACTAAATATATCGGAAACGAAAAATATGTGGCTCAATATTTAGTAAAAGATGGAAGAGTTATTTCTGTCTTTAGCCACCCAATAGGCTATGCAATTGTTTTGACTTTCTTTTTTTTAATAGCGTTGTATTTTCCGTATAAATCAAAGAATAAGCAAAGTACATACATACTTTTGATATTGATCAATTTGTTGTGTACTAAAACACGGATGGCAATGATTGCAGTTTTGATTTCCTCAATTATTTATCTGATAAAAAGCAATAAACTTAGAGGATTTCTTAGAGGTAAAGTGAATTATACAAAAAACTTCTTAATATACTTATTTATAATTTTTCTGTTGGCAACTGTATGTATTGGATTATTTCATGCTAAAATAGCAGAATTTGCTAACAGTATTGCTTATCGAATTATTCAAATGTTCACGGGAGGAGAACAAGGAATACGACTTGGAGTGATAGCAAATTACTTTAAAGGTCTCGGTGAGAATTCTGTGCTTGGAATTATATTTGGGAAAGGAACCGGATATGCCTCTTCTTATATGATAGATAATCCTATATATTATTGGAATGAAATGGGTGATAAGGTGGCATGGGCGGAGACTACTGATAATATGTACATCACAATATTGATGAATTATGGTGTGGTGGGTTTTATTTTGTTTTTGCGTGTGCTTATTTCTGCAATAAAAAAGATAATCACAGAAACAGATAAAAGCATTCTATTTGGATGTAGTGGACTGATTGCTGTTTTTTTTGATCTGTTCTTTTTTGAGGGATTATATTGGCCTGTTGTTATGAATGTTATAGGTTTCTATATGGCATTTATTACAAAAGAAATAAGAACGCAATTGGGGATTGGAGAACAATGAAGTGGGAAAAAAGTCGATAAAAGTTAATGCATTGTTTAGTTTGATACAATCAGTATCAGCGGTTGTTTTTCCATTGATTACATTCCCCTACATATCACGTATTTTTGGCGTTGAACAGCTAGGAAAGTATAACTATGCCAAAAACTTAGTGGAGATATTTGCAACAATAGCTATGTTGGGAATTCCAACATATGGGCAAAGAGAAGGAGCTAAAGTTAGAGATAATCGCAAAGAACTAAGCAATCTGATGAGTGAGCTGTTTAGTCTTAGTATGTTATCGAATGTGATTGCGATGGTCGCATTATATTTGGCTACATTTGTGGTTGATACATTTCATTCATATGCCTTATTAATTATTATTTTTAGTGTCACTATTCCTATGACAACAATTGGTATGAGTTGGCTTTTTGTTGTTTTTGAGGATTATAATTTTACCACTATATTGGGTATAATGTTTAATCTTCTGTCTGTTGCGGCAATGTTCCTGTTTGTCCATAAAAAGACAGATATATATATATATGCTTTTATCACTGTGATTGCATCCTGTGGATCGAACCTTATAAAATTTGTTTATGCTAAAAAATATTGTGATATCAAATTAACACGTCATATCAGGTTAAAAAAGCATCTGAAACCGATATTGCTTATGTTTTCGGCTTATATTTCTGTTATGATTTACAATAAGACGGATACAGCACTATTAGGCGTTATGGGATCAGATTATAATGTGGGAATTTACAGTGTATCAACCAAGGTTTATTTTTTGGTAAAATCGTGCTTGCTCGCATTAAGTAATGTTTTGCAAACAAGAGCAGTGTTGCTTGCAGTACAAGGAGATCGGAAGAAAAGTGATGAGTTCCTGTCAAAGAGTTTCAACATGATGATGACGTTTGTCATTCCGTGTATGGTTGGAATGGCATTTATGAATAAAGATATTATTCTTTTTATTGCAGGAAAAGATTATCTAGAGGCGGAAACATCTATGATAATTCTAAGCTGTTCTCTTTTCTTTGCTTTATTTTCAACAATGCATAGCAGTACAATTTTGATTCCCTATGGAAGAGAAAAAGTGACTCTGGATGGCGCCATCATTGGAGCTGTGGCGAATCTGCTCCTAAATTTCATCTTTATTCCAATATGGAAAGAAAATGGTGCGGCGTTAACAACATTAATTGCTGAAGCGACGGTATTTTTGATTTACTTCCATATTACTAGACAGTATTATACGCATCTGAATGGCTTTCGGACGATACTGCAGTGCATCGTTGGAAGCTGTGGCATAGTACTGGTTCTCTTTTTGCTTAGAAATTTGGAAATCAATATTGTTGTTAAAGTATTTGTGAAAGTTTGTATAAGTGCTATTGTTTATTTTACCTTGCAGATAGCAACGAAAAATCAGATAGTCAAGGATCTTTTTGACAATATACTAAAGAAAGCTAAGGCAAAGGTAGGAAGACGGTAAAATGAAACTGTTAAGTATAATCATGCCAGTATATGATTCGGAAAATTACTTAAGTGATTGTTTGAATTCTGTCATCGTTCAGACATATACTCAAGGTTATTATAAAAAATATGCAAAGTATGGCAAATATTATAATAGAAAAGTTCAATGGAAGATTTTTATGATTATACATACTTTTGGCTTGTATGAAACTTATATTCACTTCAAACTAAAATGATGGAGAAAGAAGTATGGATGAACTTTTAACTAAAACCAGACAATTTAAGTATATTTCGATTGATTTGTTCGATACGCTGATGTGTCGGGTTGTTTCTAAACCTGAGTTGATATTTGAATTGATAGAGCGCGAATACAACAGGAAAAATCCAAAGAGGATTTCCGGATTCAGAAAGCGCAGAATCAAAGCAGAATCGTCAGCGAGAAAGAAAGCACACTATAAAGAGATTACTATTGATAAGATTTATGCTGAATTAGATTATTCACGTGATATTTGCAACAAACTTGAAAGTATGGAAAAACTTATCGAAGTGAATACTTGTTCGGCAAATCAAGTCATGGTGGACTTTGTGAATCAATGCCATATGCGTGGACAAAAAGTTATTGTGACAACGGATATGTATCTTGACAGGGACACAATCGAGAAGATTTTGCGGAGAATAAGAGTAGAGTATGACCGGTTATTCATATCTTGTGAGGTTAAAAAAACCAAACTATCAGGTGAACTGTTTGAGGCTGTCTTAGGTGAATTAAAAATTGCACCGAGTGACATATGTCATATTGGGGATAATCCTAAAACAGATATAGAATCACCAAAGAATTATGGGATACAATCTTTCGAGAGGGTGCTTCATCGAAACAATACAGAACTGTATCTTTCAAAAAGTAATACCTTAGATACGGATATATTAAATACATTTGTACGGAACCACTTAATAACAGTAGCAGGTGAACATGAAAAAATACAAGCACGTATTGGTTACTGCGTTATCGGCCCGTTGTTATTTGATTTTTGTTCTTGGTTAAAAAACATAAGTCAAAAAGAACAAATTAACAAGGTTGCATTTGTAGCGCGTGAGGGATACCTAATCAAATTGGTGTATGACATAATTTGTACAGAAGAAGGAGCTAATACGGAGTATATAAGACTAAATAAAAACATGATTCGTTGGCCGTCACTGTATAAAAAACCAACAGTGAAACAGTTTGAAGAGTCAATCCCGTATAGAGAAGGGTACTCTGGAGAAGAACTTGCCCAGTTGCTCTTTATATCACCAATGCTCGTAAAACAGTTATTGTTGAAAAATGGATTTTCAGCTGGATATGTTCAAAGATCGGATTTTAAAACAGCCGAATTTAAAACAGTTTTTAACAAGATACTCGAACATGAAAAAGTTGAAATGCAAGAGCAGTTTGCGCTGCTCATTAGATATTTGAATCAAATTGAAGCCATAAATAAAAGAACATTACTTGTAAATAACAGTGTTAACGGAAGTGCCCAGCGAAGTATAAGGAGTTTGACCGACAACAATATTATAGGTGTACAATTTACAGCGTCACATAAATGCCTACAAGAACTTGGCTCATCGGTAAGAGTGTGGCTCGAAGATATTGAAGCCACAAACTATGAAAAACAAATGTTTGCACAGTATTCAATTGTTTTGGAACATATCTTGTTTGAAATAACTGGAACGGCACAGTATCTATACGAAGAAGATGATATAGTAAAGGTAAAATGTGAGCCTGATGGAATAGAAGCGAAAAATGCAGAAGTCATTCGACCAATTCAGGAATATGCTCTTCAATTTGTACGAGATTGGCGGGAATATGGAGTGCCAAACATTGTTGAAGTTGGAACAGGGTTTCATAGATATATGGAATTTCTGTTAAACCCAAAGCAAGAAGATGCGCTGCTGATTGGAAGCATTATAGATTCTGACTATGATGGAGTACATAAACTATTTGATGTGAATGAAAATGAGAAATTGACATATTCTGAAGCAAAAAATTATAAAAAAATTAAATGGCAGCATGGATATTATATGACGCAAGAAAATGGAAAAACGTTAAAAGAGTTGTTTGATATGGAAAAACGTGTAAAGTGCCTGGCTAAAAATATTATGGGAGACAGCGGTAGTAATTGTTGATTATAATGGATATATTGATACAGAAGAGTGGTAAATACTCAAACATGAGTACCACAAAACAAAAGAAACCGCCATTTTAGTGGCGATTCCTATATATTTGATCTTTGACAGTTAAATTATTTTTTCTTTACAGTACGGCACTTTTTTTGGACCACTTTGAACCAGCGGAGAATATCTGCAAGGAAAGCACGGTCGGTGTCATCCTGATGGGCAGCCAGTTCTGTGAGCACGTACTCTAGGTAGTCATAAACTCTGAGCTGTTGGCTTTGGCGGTCTCTACTCGACTGTATATGATGGTACTGGACTCGGCACCACGGATGGAATCAACATTGATCCGGTTCTTACGGCCGACAGTGAAAGGACAGATGGCACGGTCTGTATGGATTTTTTTACCCATGCGAAATAAGAGTCAACTTTCGGGGAGAGTTTCTGCTGACGATAGTCTTTCCGGCTTTTATACTCGGATTTATCGTATAACAGCGGGACTGTCGTTTTTGGGGGGATGATTGTTGTATTTCCCATTGATGATGGACAGGTGTGTTTCTCCAGTTCTAAGGAATATTTTTGAAACGAATACATATGTAAAACAAATAACGCTGGAGTTTCACATGCAAGTGTGAACCCCAGCGAAGCTATTTTACGCGGTAAAACTTCTGGAAGTTAAGACAAACGAGTAAAATATGGCATATTATCCAAATTTATAAGGTACAGATTTTGCTATTTTGCTACATTGACAATTACATATTTCTTTGTTATTCTCTGCTTGTAAGCAGATTTTTTCTATTTCAAATTTCTAAATCAGCGTAAGTTGATATCTGTGACTTCAGAGGAATTCCTGCTTATTTACCCCATTTAATACAATAGAGCAGGAGATGATGAAGGACAGAGCGTTTGTTCTGCGTATTGCCGTTGTTTATTCTCCTGCATGCGTGTGAGAGGAGAATACGAATGGTAAAACGATATGAGGAACTGACAATTTCGGATGATTTTATGTTTGGCAAGACGATGGGAGATAAGGTGCTTTGCCAGGATGTGCTGGAACAGCTGCTGGAGGAACAGGTAGGGGAACTGGAGGATGTCCAGCCACAGCGGGAGTTC
>OGYC01001299.1_pt1 | contig 21706 bp, 21 predicted proteins | sample 1576461 | NCBI WGS metagenome assembly OGYC01 (sample SAMEA3541569, study PRJEB24748) | human gut metagenome | biome: human gut; feature: human-associated habitat; material: faeces | place: China | collected 2012 | reverse complement strand
AGACGCCTGCCGACTTGCCGAAGGTCCGGACGTCTGTATCTGCCAAGCTTACCAAACCCAAGTCCCTGTGCGCAAATATCTGATTTTGAAGAGAGTCGCTTCGGCGGCTCTCTTTTTTGCTGCTTACAGGGGACCGGACAGACAAAATTGATGGAATTTGGTTGACCGGGCAAGATAAAAAAGGTATAATAAAATGATTTATTATGAGAAAGTATGTCCCTCGGTGCTTTGCGGGACATGGAGGAGGAACCATCTATGTGGATCGCGGATCAATGGCTGATTCAGATTGCCAATATCTCCCGAAAATACAATCTTCTTCTCTGTTCCATCCTCTGTGATCCAGATTTCTATTGAAGAAGATCCAAGCAGGTGACCTGCATCCACAAACCGGATACAAACTCCGTCTGCCACGTTGATTTTTTTGTCGTAGTCACAACCTACAAGACAGCCAATAGCACCAATAGCATCATCAACATCATACAGAGGGACTACTTCCGCCCTGCCGGCACGCTGCCCTTTTCTGTTCTTCCATTCCGCTTCAAACATCTGAATGTGCGCACTGTCTCGCAACATAATATCACACAGATCTGCAGTCGCTTTCGTTGCAAAAATCTGTCCCCGGAATCCTCTCTGATACAAAAGCGGAAGCTTTCCGGAATGGTCAATGTGTGCATGTGTCAGAAACACCATATCAATGTCACTGGCTGCAACCGGAATCTCCTGATTTTCAAATTCATCCGGTCCCTGTTCCATTCCACAGTCAATTAAAATATTTTTCCCGCAGGCTTCCAGATAAGTACAGCTACCGGTCACTTCATGTGTAGCCCCCAAAAATGTGATCCTCATAAAAACACCTTCTCCCTGTTTTAATGATATACCTGTTCCGTTCTGTTTTTCCTGCTTTTATTCTATCACACTTCCACTTTTTTTAGTACCATAAAATGGATTTCTGTCCTGATATTTTTATTTCTTTTTTACTATATTTTTAACAGCAATCACCTTTCATTCATCTCTCTGGAAATAAAAAATCCCGATCCGCAAACACCACATTTTTCTCCAGTCAGATATACGCGATTGCGTCCCGACTGTGAAAGAATTTCTGTGATAAATTCTCCTGTGTCTGCACATCCGGATGGTAGTATATAATAATGATTTAATTCTTTACGGGATTCTTCTATCCACGTACCTAAAACTCCATCTGTTTTTTTCACATCACCTGTTATGGAAATGTAGCGAATCTGATTTCTTACTTCAAAGAAATCTATTTTTATTGCTTCTGAATATTTTTTAACCGATATATTACCAAGAAGCATCGCACCGACTGTATATCCTTTTCCTGTATTTTGATTATGTCCTTTGCACACATCAAAATCATTATACAGCCCACATCTGGCACAACACACAAGATTTTCCATATCAATTCCAGGATTGCAGCACATCGTCTGATCAAATGACCGGACACTCATCAGACAATCCATTGTTTTCCAGTCTATCCCCGTCTCTCCGGCAAACATTACAAGGAAACTTCCCTCATCTGTTCCATAGCAATGTATTTTAAATTGCCAGAAATCTTTTTCTTCATATAATGAACTGCCGGGTTTCATTTCCACCACACGTTTTACTCCGGCTTTCTGAAGCTCTCTTGCGGTTTTCTCATGATTTCCTGGAAGAACAACCTGTTCCACTCGATTCTTTTTCACAAATTCCATAAGCCGTCGGATACTGGTTGCATTTCCATCCCCAACTACCAACAGTCTTACCTTATTCTGACAACCGGCAAATTTTTCTTCTATCCCACTTTCCGCAGGACACTCCTTTTCTCCTCCACAGAGATAACATGCTACCCAGCCTTCCTTCTTCTCTGAATCCGCTATACCAATCGAATACATTACTCCCTGTGAAACATTCTGAAACATGTTTTTAAAATATTTCGTCCGCATACGCTCTCTCCCCTTGCCTTGCAACAAAAAGCATGATGCAACCACACTTCCTTTGCAGAACAAGCCCAGCATAACTGCAAAGGAGGGGACTCCCCGCGCATGGTATGCATAGTTTTTGTTTTGGCATATTTATAATTCTTTCGTTATATTTTTTTAGTTTCTTATTCTTCTCATTCACACCGGCACCCGCCGGCATAACCGTTCCGTTATGAAAGGTAATGTAAAAAGCAATCACAACTTCCCGGGTTGGCTTGTTTTTCCAATTCATTCAATTTTCACGTTTCGTACGCTAATACATTCAATAAACTCACACATTTAAAACTTTTTTACACATATTTTTAACATAGAAATTAAAATTACAAAATGATAAAATGCTTAGCCGATGTAAAGGCTTTCACTTATAGCAGTACCTGTTTCCGTCTTTCCATTTTTGGTCGCACTATGAAAAGAAATAACCCGGTAATAATACCCTTTTTTAACGGTAACCGTATCATTTACCGTAACCACACTTGTATTTTTGGCTGTCTTACTTTTCTCTGTAACATACTGCCAGGTGGAACCTTCCAGGCGCTGCAGATTCACTTCTGCTGTCACCGAAGTACACTTTTCATAGCAATTTGTAGTAGCAGTAATATAAGCCGATGTTGAACTTTTCTTTGAGATACCGGCACTGCCCATCGCATAATAATCACCCAGTGGCGCTACTTCTGAAGCCGGATCATTAAAATTCCATTTAAAAAGTTCTGTTACCTCACTGCTGTCATCGTTAGTAAGTATAGAACCATCTATGGTCTGTCCCACTACTGGCTGTGCTGCATAAGTGCTCAACGGCATGACCAACATGCAGGCTGATACTGCTAACATTGTTTTTAACGCTCTCCTCATTTTTTCCTCCTTTTCCTTCGTTTTTTTACATTACACTATAATAAACGTTTCAGAAAGAAAAAAGTGACGCGTTAAAACATAATTTTTTCAATTATTTGATCAAATTCTTCTTTTTCCATCTTTGCCATAATCAAATAATAGGTATCATTGTAGTTAAATTCTGCTTTATAATATTTTTTTCCTTCATCTCCCTGCAGATTTTGTACATGAATATCAATTCTCATATACCGGTTAGAAATATCATACTCATTGCATATTTTTCCATCTACATCCAAGACTTCCTGTATGTTATTTGATTCCTTGTTCATATAAACAAAAAATTCATATTTATTTTCATTTGTATATATCATTTCTGCATTACGCGTTTCCGCATCTATCAGAGACTCTTCATAGATCCATGTGGACGGTCGGTATATAAAACATGGTGCATCTATTCCTGTTTCTTCTTTTATTTTCTGCCTGTCATACTCTTCCCTTCCATGTACTACTTCATCATCTGTTTTATTGATAACTACTCTTTGCCCTCTACTCGTAAATTTTCCTAGTATCTGCATAACATAATTTCGGTTTGCTTCCACACCAAAACCTGCCATCAGCACGCTACCCACTATCACCATTGCAGCTACGTGATGCATAATGACTTTCCGTTTCTTTTTCCAGTGCTGTTCGATTTTCGCCAGTCTACGTCCCCTTCTTAGCGCAATCTGGTCCTCTTCCGGCAATAAACTGTAAAGTTCCTGCTCCGCTTCTTTCTGATAAGCCTCATCGTCCCACTTACCTTCTTCCCGAAGCTGTCCCACAATCTTATTAAGCAATTCTGAATCATTGTCCCTCACACAATCCAGTCTTGCATCATTTTCCAATTCCTTCGCGATTCTTTTTCCCTCATTGATAAAATCGCTCCTCAACCTGGAGTCAAACTCAGATTCCTGCAGTTTCTCCCGGTCCTGGCAAGAATTGATACTCCTTATCTTCCCCTCATTCTTTTTCATAAATCCTCTCGTCCCTTCTTGACTTTTTTTAATAACAGTATAATATGATATTAAAGTCAGAAAACTTTGTAATCTGACACTATTATCATATCAATCTTAGTATGTTCCCTTTAAAACAGAACCTGCAACGGACAGTTTCTTTAGATAAACCATTATGTACGTTCGACTTGAACCATACATCTGCTTTAAAGGCAAAATACCAAAACAAACAGGGAGGAACAACCATGAAACGCATTATTTTAACTGGCGGCGGTACAGCCGGTCATGTCACACCGAATATCGCGCTGCTTCCAAAACTGCGGGAACTGGATTACGATATTCATTACATCGGTTCCTATGAAGGAATTGAAAAAAAGCTGGTTCAAGACGCAAATATACCATATTATGGTATTGCATCCGGAAAGCTTCGTCGCTACTTTGATCCAAAAAACTTTTCGGATCCATTCCGCGTACTGCAAGGCTATCATCAGGCACGCAAACTTCTCAAAAAACTAAAACCAGATGTCATCTTCTCTAAAGGTGGATTTGTAGCTGTTCCTGTTGTTCTGGCTGCCAAACATCTGCACATCCCGGTTATCATACATGAATCCGATATGACTCCTGGGCTTGCAAACAAGATTTCTCTTCCGGCAGCTACAAAAGTATGCTGCAATTTTCCAGAAACCATGCGCTTTGTCCCAGAAGGAAAAGCTGTTCTGACCGGTTCCCCGATTCGTGAAGAACTTCTGCATGGAAATAAACTGGCTGCACTAAATCTCTGTGGATTTGCTGCAAACAAACCGGTAATTCTTGTAATTGGTGGAAGTCAGGGTTCCGTTGTTGTAAACGATGCTATTCGCGGCATTCTTCCTGAACTTCTGAAAACATATCAGGTAATTCACCTTTGCGGTAAAGGAAAACTGGATTCAACCAAAACAGATATAGAAGGTTATATCCAGTTTGAATATGTGAAAAAAGAACTTGCTGACTTATTCGCTCTTGCTGATATTTGCATTTCCAGAGCTGGTGCAAATGCAATCTGCGAATTGCTGGCATTGAGAAAACCAAATCTTCTGATTCCTCTTTCCGCAAATGCCAGCCGCGGTGACCAGATTCTCAACGCAGAATCTTTTGAAAACCAGGGTTTCAGTGAAGTTCTTACTGAAGAAAACCTGGCACCGACAATTATGCTGCCACTTATAAATAAACTGTACGAAAAACGTGCCGACTACATTGCGGCCATGGAAAAAAGTGGTCAAAGTGATGCCATTTCAAAAATCATCACTCTGATTGAGGAAGTTACTTCCGGTCAGAACTGATTACAGTTCACTGTACTCTTTTCCATATTGCTTACGAATATATCTTCTAGCTCTATATAATTTTGCACGAAGCACTTCGACACTCAGGTGGAGGTGCTTCGCTGCTTCTTCATAGCTCATCTGTAAAATACAGATATCTACGATCACATCATACCATTCCCGGTGTTCTGCATATAACTCGCCTAAAATACGTTCCGTTAATTTACTGTGAGACAGCTTACTGACAACACACTCTGCATTGTCCTCATAAACTACCATCACTTCTTCCATAGGTGCTGCACTATGTACATGATTGCGGATATTCTGCTTCCGATAATAATCGTATATCATATTCTTCATCGTCAGCAGCAACCATGGCTGTATCAAATCGTCATCTATTGTGTCCATTCTTTCAAAGTATTGTAAAAATACCTGCTGACACAACTCTTCGGCTAACATTCTGTCTCCAGTCCGACTAATCACCATCTTTCGTACAAGTCTGTTGTATTTATTAAAGACTTTAGTAAATTTTTGCTCGTTCATGTTACTCTTCTCCCTGTCACTAACCGACAATTAAGCTTGTTTCCACTTTTGCAGAATCTCATCTCTCGCATCATCAGTAAGTGTCCCAGGTTTCCATGAAACTCCGGCGCCATCCTGTTCATAACGTGGTATCAGATGAATATGAAAATGAAATACAGTCTGTCCAGCAGCAATTCCATTATTCTGTACAATATTTACACCATCACATGCAAAGACTTTTTTCATCTTTGTTGCTATTTTCTTCGCCAGTACAAAAGCTTTTGCTTCGACTTCTTTCGGTATTTCAAAAAGATTGGCGAAATGATTCTTTGGCAGAATCAATGCATGTCCCTTTGTTGCCGGTCCCAAATCCAGAATCACACGAAAATCTTCGTCCTCAAACAGCGTAGCTGATGGTATTTCACCATTTGCAATTTTACAAAAAATACAGTTATCATCTCTCATAAGTCATTTCCCCTTCCTTTTGGTTCTAATCAGTAAAGTAGCATCTCTTATCTGCTCTCTCGTCTATTAGTCTCTGTTAATGCTTTTCCATTTCAATACGTTTTCGTAATTTTTGGCATTTTTTGTTGATTTTCAACAAAAACTTGCTCTTTGCTTTTGTATTGTCGAATTTTGTCGAAGAGATCTGTTTGCTTTTTCAAATTTTCAATGCTACACTATTTCCATTATTTGGAAATCCGGAGGCATAAAATTATGGATGAACATTCTTCACTTGAACAAAAATTAAACGAATACCGTTTCGCTCTTTCCAAGGTTTCACATGAAATACGGAATCCGGTTACACTAATAAACAGCTATCTGCAACTCCTTGAAAAAGCACATCCTGAACTGACACAGGATGAATTATGGTCTGATCTTACCGTTGAGATGACATTTCTTCGCCATCTTTTGGACGATCTTTCCTGTTATAATAATACTTACCGCTGCCACCTCTCTGATATCGACATGACACCATGGCTTCTGAAATTATCTGAATCTGCCTGTCTGCTTTTCCCTGGATCTCAGGTTTCTTATCATGTTTCCATCCCGGAAAATCTTCCTTGCATGAAAATTGATCCTTTAAAACTGAATCAGGCACTTATCAATCTGCTTCGAAATGCCTTCGAGGCTGCCAGCCAGCAGATTACTTTTTCTGTTATCCAAACAGAACATACTTTGCAAATAGAAATCATCAACGATGGTGCAGCCATTGATCCGGCCCATCTGGATGACTTTTTCAAGCCTTTTGCTACCACAAAAGAAAATGGTACCGGTCTTGGGCTTCCTATTGCCAAAGGAATCATTGAAGCTCACGGTGGAACACTGATGCTTATACCATCACAAACTTCAGACACTTCTAATCATAAGTCAGGTACTCATCTTCGGATTCTTTTACCCCTATGCTGAGAATCATGCACAGGAAAAATCCAATGACCAGACCACCTATATGCGCTGCATTATCTACTCCAATACTGGTATAGCCCTGAAAAACAGACAGCACAATCATAAGTACAAATTTTCTTCCGGAAATATCTCCTAATCTGCCTTTATTTTTGATAATCAGCCACAAAATAGCTCCGATTACTGCAAAAATAGCTCCAGATGCACCTGCTGAAACCGGATATTGTGCTTTTTGCAGATCCATGTAAACCGACAGACAGTTTCCGGCAATACCACCTCCAAAATAAATGAAAAGATAACGAATCTTTCCAAGTTTCTTTTCCAGCACATCTCCCATAAAAATCAGCACAACCATATTGTTAAAAAGATGATCCAGCCCAAAATGCAAAAACATACTGGTAACCAGAAGATAATACTTACCATCCTGCACAATATACGGTGTATAACTTGCTCCATGCTGTACCATAAAATCTGCGTTTTCTGTATCGCCCATAAAACTGAGCACAAGAAACACTATGACATTTATCATAACAATGGTAAGATTGACCACGGAACGCGACTTAAAAAAGTCTTTTATTTCCTCCATATGCTGTCCTCCTGTTCTATTTGCTGTTTACTTTTCCAGCAAGTATACTACAGAACGACTTTTGACTGCAAGTCATCTTATTTGTTTTTATATATGATTTACTGACATTTGAAAAATATATTCCACATTTGCAAAAGAAACACGATCTCCCTGTTGCAGCCGAACCTTTTCCGTACTCGCAATCCGCCTTCCATTTACATAAGTACCATTTGTTGAGTCCAGATCCGTTACATAATATTCCCCTTCTTCTTTCTGGATTCTTGCATGTATACGACTGATCACATCTTTCGCGATACAGATGTCTGCCTGTCTCTCTTCTTTTCCAATTCTTGTTTCCTCTTTATACAGAAGAATGTTGACATATTCTTCTGGTCTCAGGCTCACCAGCATTGCCATTCGCGCCATCTCACCTTCCCGGATAACACTGGTTCCCATATCCTCTGAAAAATCTTCCTCTTTCCGTTTTTTCTTGAAAAATTTGAGGAAACACACTTCTTTTTTCAATGTTGCTGCATAGATCAGAACACCTGTTATCAGAAAAAGAATACCTCCCGCCTGAACTCCGTTGAGCCATCTCTGCCATACTAAAATCCCGATTACTGCAATCGACATAAACACACCAAGAACGAAAGCAATCGTTTTTCCTTTTGATAAAAACAAATTCTTTTTAATCTTACATGTTTTATGTCCCGGAATTTGTTTTTCCTCTTCATATTTCGGACTCTGTTCATATTTTTTTTGAAAAACATCGGTCTTATATTCCACACAATCCATCGGATCTTCCAGAATCTCTTCGTTTTCTTCTTCTCTTTTTTCTGTCACTTCCCTGACTTCTGCAGCAACGGTTGTCTCCACATGTTTTTCCTGCTTTGCCGGTGACTGATACGCCATTTGCAAAATTTCAGATATACGATAATTCTCTTCCGAAGCTTTGCTGTATATTTCGTACCCAAGACGTACTGCCTGTTCATCACTGTGATCCAGTTTCTTTAAAATATATTCCGATAAAATTCGAAAATTTTCTGTGATATTTCCCTGGTAGGATGGCAGATAACATAGATTCCATTTTCTGTTCTGTACATCAAAAAACAAATATTCCGGTTCAAATAAAATCTGGTTTTCATCCAGAAGATACCGGTCTGCATTCTCCAGCGCCTTTTTTATATCCTGCAAAAGATCCGTAATATCTTCAAAATTCAGCAATGTTTTTTCAAATTTCCGGAACATCGGCTGTTTTCCTGTGATCTCATAAAAAAACACTGCTTTTCCATCCATCATTCGTTTGTTGCACTTTAAAATATAAGGAATCTGATTTCCTATAATCATTCTTACTTGATATTCTTCTCCTGTTATATTTCCCGGCGCATCCAGAACCATATAGTTATGGTCTTTATCTCTGCGATAAGAAACATCCATACCATTCACTCCTCTGTCAGACGTTTTAAATTTCGATATTTTTGTATTTCTTTTTTTGCATATTTAACCGGTATCTCAATTTCACAATTTACAGAGCTACCACTTCCTGTGAAAAAATTTGCAGCCATGCCCGGAAAAGAAAAACCACCTTTCACATATACCTGTGCACACTTACCGTTGCTCTTTGCCATTCCGGAAACTCTGCTGCTTGCCAAAACACCGCTCCAGTCTGTATTGTTTTTTCTGTCTTTATCCACAACCATCTCAACGGCTGCCGTTCGTGCTTTATTTGCTATCCACGCTTTATCATGCTGATAAAATCCCATGTAGATCAATGCAACCAACAAGGGGAGTATTAACGTCATCAGCAATGCTGCTTCTACTGTAAAGCTCCCTTTGCTTTTCTCTCTCCACTTTGCTTTCCATGGTAATACCTTCTTCTGTTCTGCCACCTTCCGATCCCTCCACTGTTATTTATTGCTCGCCACCTACAAAGGCGGGTGCTATCTCATATCTGATAGAATTATTATTTGAATATTTGTGTACAAACATATCCCGCCAGCAAATACGGTACAAAAGGTACACCCGTTTTGTAAGTTCGTTTCCGAAGCAATAACAAAAATACCGATACCGCAGAACAAAACAGCAATCCATAAAAAACCATTGCAAAAGTCTGCCATAATCCAAGATACAACCCACAGACAAGTACTATCAGACCATCTCCATATCCAACCGACTGTCTGGTGACATAACTGCACAGAATCAGAAACATCCCTGGTAAAACTCCACACAAAACCAGAAAAACCATTTCTTTTTCCACAAAAAACAAATGAATCATCCCCAGTATTCCATAAGAAACGATACTCCCTAACAATACCTCTCTTTTTCGAATATCCCAGCCAGTATTAAGCATCAGGAAAATAGTCACGAAACCCTTCCAGACCCATTCTTTCTCCATAATTTTATCCTCCACATTTTGAACATGGGCGCAGATGCCCAGCTTCTGATATTGATGTTTCCTTAATGGTTCTCTTCAATCCGCCACAGGATAGATTTGCATGGTAACGATTTCCCATGTCAGTAATATATACTACCGGTCCTGTTCCCGCTTTACAGCATGAGCAGGCATAATATTTTTCACCATAACGATTCCTTTTCTGTGCTGCCTGTTTTACAGAAGTCTGTTGTATTGAAAGTTTCAGATGTGTACACTGACGACTTTTATGATATACACTTCCATATTCTGTAATATAAACCGTTCCTTCCTTTTTCTGATCTTTCCATATTTCTCTTTCTTTACGAAAATCTCTTCCTGTCCAGGCGCGCACACACGCTCTTTGCAGAATTTGTGGATTCCCAAAAGTGAAAAAAGGTACTTTACTTCCAATGCGGTAAGATGCCACCAGATCTATTTCTTCCTGTTCCATAAAGGAAGAATATCCAAGATGAAACCCTTTCAAACCTTTTGCTTCTTTTTGGAGCGCCGCATATGCATACGCAACAGAGATTTCTCCATTCAATCCGCTGTTTTTCCCATCTCCATTTTCAGAAGCATATGCATAAACAGCCATTTCCTTTGCTGTTTTATAGAGTGCCTGTTCCATACTTCCTGCCTGTCCCATAAACTGGACAAAACCAAGAACACCGATCATTAGATAAAAGAATACCGGAAGTACAAGAGACGCTTCTACCGTAAGGCTTGCACTTAAGGATGCCCTTTCGGATATTATATAGGGGGTACGTCTATGACCAGGAGTTTTTACCTCCTTTTTTTGTAGATTTGATTTTTGGAGAAAGCCTGTTCTTTCTGTCAGAAAGACAGATATTCTTTTCAGAAGATTGGATTTTTTTATTTTTACGCGAATTTTTCTCCGAAAGGACATCCTTAAGCACCTCCTTCCATATAGCCATATTGACCACTGATTTTATAAGAAGTTCCCTGATTTTCAGATGCCATCCACACCGCAGGAACTTTTAAAAATACTGGTGCCAGTTCAAATTCTGCATTTGCGTGTGCCTGTGCCACCAGCGCATCTGCACAGAACTGCTCTCCTCCTGTTTCCATTCTGCGATTCTCCTCAATTATGTCTAATGCCCGGAGATTCACCTTCTGTTTTCCCGTAAGTGCTATAATCCCCAAAAGATAATCATGATATGACTGACCTTCTCCCCCTCCATCATCACACTGTTTTAAAACTTCATTTAAATTTCCAAGCTGACTTAGGGAAAGTTTCCACTCTGACGATGTCTTTACTGCCGGTACTGCACCTCCGGCAAGCAGTGTTCTTACATCCAGCAGACTTTCACCATAAGCCCATGCCAGTATCAGTAATTTTTGAAGTGCCTCGGTAAGTGCTGGTACTGCTGTTACTCCGGCAATCGCCGCTGCAAGTGCCCTGGCTTCATTCTGCATTTTCGCATCTCCTGCAATATGCATATAGTTTGCTCCTTCCCGGATCAACAAAATTCGATTTACTGCTTTCTTTAGATTTTCCGCATCACTTTTCTTACCACCAATGATATATTCCAGTTCATAAGAAAGTGCATGTTTTTTACTTCCTTTACCCTTCGTATTTTCTTTTTCTACGGCACACTTAAAATATTCTCCCACATATTTTAAAAATATTGCCTCTGACGCTACACCAGAAATCCCCTCCTTAACCACCATCGAACCTCTCTGCAAGGTTCTCTCCGATGGCAAATTTTTTCTGGATAACTTTTTATCAGAGATTTTTGATGCATCTTTCATTACCAGACTTAAAATCCCCATTTTCTTAATTTTTTTAATCTGATCCAGTGGATTTTCTGCATGCTTTTCTTCCGGGATTGTCGATACTTCCGATTCTTTCTGGTTTGCTTCTGCTTCTTTTTGATCCGCCTCTTTCTGTTGCATTTCCGCTTTCTGATAAGTTTCATCCGCCGCCTTTTCAGCCTGTTCATATTGCTTTCCCTTTGCATCATCACTTTCTATTTTCTTTAAATTTTTCTTCAAAGCGGCCGCTGCTTCCCCGACAAACAGTTCCTTTTGATTCTGTACCGCCTGCATATAAAATACTTGTCCACCCTGATCTGTTGCCAGCGCATATTTATCCACATCACATGCTGTGATCTCCGTGGAAAACACATGAAAACTGCGTCCTGTATCCAGATCATTCTGTGGCGTAATATTGGGAATCATATAATTTTGCAATTTTGTCTCCAGTACCTCTTTTAATTTTGTTTCTGAACGATCACTGCAATCCAGAAACCACAGATCATATTCTTCCAGTAACACACGATCATACTCCCCAAAAACCGAAAACAATCCCATATCAAAGGCTGCTGCCGCCTGAAATCTTGCCGCCTGCACACGTGCCGATTCTGCCATTGTACAGAAAAGGGACAAAAACAGTACACTTACAAGACTCAGGAACACTGTTATTGTCCCTTTACTTCTATACATAATGCTCCTTTCTAATAAATGATGCTGGTGTCAACAGATGCCATACGAATTGTTCCGTACTTCCCGGCATCACTAAATGCTGTTTCCCTGTGTTGTGATCTTTTTGAAAATTTGGTTTACCAGAGTGGTAAGCTGTTTTTTGAAGATGACGACCAGGCTGATAAGTACGACCATAAATTTAGCCCCTTGTCCTATACACCTTATAAACACTGGCTTTATCGTCAGCGTTGCCGAGTAGTTTCTGTCTTTTTTTCCTATCGTTTATTACCAAAACTGTGTATATCGTATATTAGGTTAAACTTCTCAACGTTTAAATAATTATCTATATAAAGCAAAACAGCCGATATATGTTTTACACATAATCCGCTGCCTGCTATCTTTCTTATTAAATTTTTATTTTTTCTGTTTCTCCAATTCTCTTGTTAATTCTTCTACTTTTTTCTCTAGTCTACTCTTATCTCTTTCTAACTCTACGATTTGTTTCTTTAATCTCATAACTGCACTTTTCAAATTGTTATTTGTTTCTTCCAATGCTCTGTCAAATATAACTTTCTTAGGATTATAACATTCTCCCTGTTGAAGTAACGCCTCATCTAAAACCTTTCTAACCTCTGGATTTCTGTAAAAAAAACTTTTTGCAAATCCAGTATTTTTTGATAAGACGGTTACAGAAATACGCTCTTTTCTTTGAAACATTTTTTCGATTTCATTTATAGCAATCTCTGCTTTTTCTCTACTTTTTTCCTTATTTATTGCAACGATTTTATCATATTTCATACTCATCTTCTCCCTTTTATAATCGCTTCAATAATGAAATTTGTTTTTTCCCAATCTGCTTTTGAAGTTTATCCACTTGCTGACAAAGCTGTTCGTTCTTTCGAATCAAATCTTGATTTTGTTCCAATAATTTCTCGTTCTCCGCTTTGGCTTTTAACAATTCAATTTTCAAATCAATTACTGAATTTTCAAGTTTTCTGTCCATTGTAACCGGATGTCTATTCTTAAAAATTGCTTCTTGTCTGTGTATTGCATCATCCATTTCTCTTCTGATAAGCTCATTTTTATAAAAAAATCCTCTAGAAAATCCTGTTCTTTTTACCAATTCTGCTACGGTAATTCTTTCCATATTTTTAAGCATATCAGATATTGTATTTTTTGCAATATTCATCTTCCTCTGACTCTCAGCCTGCGTAATCGCTACCATCTTATCATATTTCATAATCATCCCATCCTTCTATGATATCTAATAGGATCATGTCCATTTTTTCTCTTGCAGCTCTCGTTTCATCTGCCATCAGTTTATTGCCAATTTTTCGATAATGATGTACCGAATATATGGAGGTATGCCCCAGTAGCTTAGCTATCATCCAGTCATCCACATGCATTTCTGTCAATTTCTTTCCATAACAATGTCGGAAAATATGGGTTCCAAACTTCAGAAACTCTCCATTATCATCCCGGATATCTTCCTGGCGGATCATTGTCATAATCTGATTTTGAATCATGCTATATTGATAAGGCCTAGTTGGATCATCTTTTTTTGCAAAAATGTAAGTTGTTTCTCCATACCGTTCCTTTGTATAATCAATTGCTTTCATAATCAGTTGTGCCACTTCTTCACTGATGGCTTTTTCATAGGTGACTGACTTCACCTGATCAATCCTTATAAAATATCGATTATTCCGCATGCTTAGGCAGTCTGTCTTTAAGGTCAGCGTATCTGAAATCCTCGTTCCCAGTAATTGATGGATAATCAGTGCCCTACATATCTGCTCATCCATTTTGAAAATGTGTTCGTTTAATCTTTTGATTTCCGCATCTGAGTAAAATTTGAATACATGCCTTGGTGTACTTGGGAAATCATTACTCAGAAATAATTCGCTCATGTACTGTCGTTCATATAAATTCCCAACATCTTCTATTACCCTTCGTAGTGCATATAGGTCAGATCTATAATTTTTCCGGTCATGTGCTTCCGTCTGAAGATATATCAGATACTCTTCTATATGCATCCGTTCCAGATCCTGCAGCGATTGAATGTCCAAATATTTTCTTTTAAGAAATTTTGAGAACCGCTTTACTGCAGCTATTTCACTATGAATCGTTCCTAAAGGGGAATATTTTAAATGCATAAAAATTACTTTTTTTACTTCTTCCCGAATATCTGGCTGTACAATTTTAGTAAAGTTAATCGTTTCCGTATTCTTGATTGGATTTCTATAAATAGGAAAATCGAAGTTTTTAAGAGTCCAGATATCTTTTTCCTGCTCATCCCTGCCATCCTCTTCTTCCAGAAACTTCAAGATTTTTTTCATATGCCTTACAATGCTAGGACTTTCAATTCCTATTTTGTCATATGCAGGCCGATATTTTTTGCTTGATAAAGCATATCCTCGTTCCAGCATCCATCCTTTTAACATACGGATGATTTTTTCTTCTTCTCTGGCATCAAGGCTTTGTATTTTCCGATCAATCAGAAATTCCCGAATATTATTATAATAGGTCACTTCACTTGCCATGCTGGACGGTGCGAGCATTTTTCCTCTTTCCCATATAAATTCTTCCAACTTTTCGGCAAGTTCTTCTGATGGCAATCCTTCCAGATTAAAATACCGTTCCGGGCTGATACGCATTCTCTGAATCTGCTCTTCGGATGCTACCTTGTAGCAGTCCAGCTCATATATGTAAATTCTTTTTTTCATTTTCTTTCACCACGCTTCTTAGCTTTAATGGTAGAAGCCAAGTCATTTTCCGGTTTCTTAAAGTAAGTATCACTTGCTTTTTCAATTCTCTTTGGCATGAAGTCTACATACTGTTTTGTCATCTCTTCGGAAAAATGTCCTAAATAATCTCGGATTGTCTGTATAGAAACATCCTCATCATAAAATTGGGTGGCCAGCGTATGCCTATAGTCATGGGTTTTGAAGATATAACTGCCATCTGCAATTCCATTCTTATCACAGTATTGCTGAAACTCTTGTCGGAATGTTGTTCCCCGGTACGCTCCACCATCCTTCCCTTTAAAGATATAATCTTTCGGACGAATGTGTTCACGCTCAATATACTTACGCATGATTCTATACATCACAAGCGGTATTGGTATCATTTTATCTGCCTTCATCTTGATCTGATAGACTTTCAACCATGCATCTTCTCCATCCCAGTAATATGCATCCCCTTTTAACGTACACACTTCGCTGATTCTCAATCCAGTACACCACAAGTGTAAAAATATCAATCTTGGAACTAGCGGAAATGCATACAGCTTATGCAGGATTTCCATATAAACTTTTTCTTCCACCGTTCTGTCATGATGCTCTGGATATGTCTTTTTCAGGTAATACTCCGGTTTAAAGGGTATCTCCTTCATATATCCTCGGACATTTAAAAACTGATAAAATTTTATATAATGCACAATTCTTTTATTGAATGTATCATCTTTGGTATCCTTTTCTTCCAGTTTCCTAAAATAGTCATCCAATTGATTTTCATCTACCTGACAAATGGATTCTTCTTCCTTAAAATATTCCAGAAGTCTTTTTACCTCATATAGTTGTCCTCGGATATTTGCTATCGTCAGTCCACCAATTCCAACATGATATTTGGCATATTCCTGTAACAATTCTCGATTCTTTTTGTTAGTCACTTCTATAAAACTCAATCGCTGTACTGGATTGCTTGGGTTAAGCCGATCTTCTGACAGGTGAAAGCGTTCCATATACCACACATTGGCATGCCAATGAATTTCTGGTGCTGTTAAAAATAAGATTTTCCGACTATTGTCAATAATCTGCATAGAGTTTTTCACATTGACCACTTTCTGTTCCACGATTTTCTCAAATCGTTGGATCTGTTCTAATTCCAATCCTTCCAGATCATCAATCTCTTCCTCCACACAAAAATCATATAACCAGTGTAATGGCAATAAATAGCGAACTCTTCTCTCTTTGGGATCGTCTCGATACAAATTATCTAGAATATAATTCAATAGTAGAAAAACCTGCTTTTTTAATTTTTCAGATGCTCTTCTAAAAAAATCCCACACCAGTTCCTGTTTATCTCGGACATATTCAAAATCCTTAACCAACTCCAAATCTGGTAAGTATGGCAGGAATACAACCTGTGCTTGATATTTCCTCCGGTGTTCGATTCTTCCCGGCAGACTTTCTATTTCTTTTTGGATACTATACTGCTTGATATGATCGAAAACCTTTAAATATCTCATCACACTCGCTTCATCCCACATTTTTTTCAGTTCTGCTTCATAACGGCTTCGTACCGTATAATCAATCTCTTTGATATGATGTATTCCCTGCCGGATTAGAAACCGTTTGATGTTTCCCTTCAATGCCTCATCTGACACTTGGCTTTCTCGGATTTCTAAGAGTAGCTCTCCATATTCTGTTTCTATCCAATACTTCTGTATCTTCCGTAATGCGGATGACTGCTCTTTCACCTGCTTTTTCGTATAATTCCCACTATCCAACAAAGTTTGTTTGTATTCCCGCAAATCTTGTTCTTCTGCTAAAATCACATCATAGATTTCTCTTTGGATAAGGAATTTCTCTGCTTCTTCCCATAATTCTCTCTGCAATATTCCGCCTGACATAAACTGCCTGTGAAGATGCTGTATCTCTTCCTTGCGTTCTGCTTGTAGCAATCGAATTGCAGACACTTGATCGCCTCCTCTTTTTTATAACAAATTCTGAACACCATACATTGCTTGATGCCTGTTATAAAAAGCATCACTGACTTCTATTAATTCATCCTCTGTTATATTCAGATATTTCATAGTCGTTTCGATATTCCGATGCCCGAGTGCTTGACTAATCATTTCTAATTTCCATCCATCTTTTCGTCTTGCATTTGCAAAATAATGCCGGAGCATATGTGGAGATGCTTTAATTCCCGTCTTTCTCTCCAATCTGCGTAACATGGCATATACTCCACTTCCCTTAAAAGGCTTTCCAACGTAATCACCTGAGACATTAATAAATAAATATTCCTGTCCTATAATCAGTTCCTTATAGTCTTCAATATAAAACATTAAAATATCAAATGTTGCGTCGCTGATTTTGGCTCTTCGAAGTTCTGCGTTTTTAGCTCTTGCCCCATTCTCATTATCATCTCGAAAGTTGACATATATTATATGTTTCTCATAGTCTATATCCTCTGCGTATCGTACACCTAAGAGTTCCCCTATTCTAAAGCCTGTTTCTGCTAATAATAAAAGCAGAACCTGATCGCGGCTGTTTGCACATTCTTGCAACAACACTACAATCTTGTCCTGCTCAATGGTTTTTCCTTGATGTCCTTTTTCTTTTAAATATCCTCGAAAACTCTTCCTATTCAATACTTTTCTGATACCGATGGAATTTCGCACAATCATTTGCGTATCTGATAATACCTTCAAGCTTTCCGAATGCTTGTTTTCCTGCTCCATAAAGGTATAAAATCTGAATACTTCTTTTAAATATGCATTGCATGTCTCATTATTAGGAAGTTTTAAATAATCTTCCCTGCTATGCATACCAGCTTTTAACCAAATCAGGAAATCTGTAAAATGTTCATGCTGTTCAATATATTTCATTTGATAAATATCATCTAAACAAAGTTGCTTTTCATCCAGAAAATTCAAATAATAAGATAATGCAAAGGCACTTCTTTGTATGGTATTCGGTGATATCTTTGACCTTTTCTTATGCATTAGATATTTAGAAGGCAAATATACAATATCTCCGCTTTCATTTTCTCGAATAAAATAAAATTTCTCTTGTTTATCCATCTGCATTTCTACGATATATTTTGCCATATTAACACCTTCCTTCTAAATTTCTAACGCTATACACAGTATACCCACTTCATGTCCAAATAGCTATTCATCAATACCAACAATTCCACTGAAAATGCCACTGAAATACCACCAAACATTTCGCTGTAAACTCGCTGTGATTGTAGCAGAACCACGAGTATTTACAGGTAATATTCCACACCCTTCCGATTTCTGATAAAACGCTGGACATCCTTGATGTCTTTTGCCATCTTGCAACTCGGAAGCGCACACATCACTTCCTCATGATATCTTCCGTCCTCTCCTGCACGCTCATCTAAGATGGACACGACACAGGTGTCTGTCTCTGTGCGGAGCGCACGTCCGAACCCCTGCCTTAGTTTTTTCTGCATATCCGGAACGATCACTGCCTGAATGTAGTCTTTCAGACAATCAAATTCTTTCTTCTGTGCCTCACTGATGGGATCTGGAACAGCGAATGGCAGTTTTACGATAATCAGCGAAGATACCATATCTCCGGGAAAATCTACTCCTTCCCAGCAAGATCCGGCTGCAAAAAGGACAGCATTGTCTGTCTGTTTAAATCTCGTGATTTCTTCCGGGGAATGTCTCCACACTCCAATCATCGGGAATGGTATCTCATCCCGCAACATCTGATATACATTTCCCATCAAGTGATAGGATGTGAACAGCACCAGTGTATGTCCGTAAGTCGAACAGATCAACGAATGGATATGGTCCGCTATCATCTCTGCTTCTTCCTGACTTCCCCTTCTGCACTTTTTCAGATCCTTTGGCAGATATAACAGACAATTCTTTTGATATTCAAATGGAGAGTCTGCCACATATTCACGTACCCTCTGCACTTTCTGTAATCCCGTCATCTTTCGGATATGGGAAAATCCCTGTCCGGTTTTTAACGTTCCGCTTGTCAGGATTGCTCCTATTCCCCTGCTCCACAACATCTGGTCAAGATACTGTGGAATCCGTCTGCTAGAGGCACACAATATGATCCGATGTTCCTGATCCTGTTTCAGATGCAGCACATACTTCTTATCCTGATGGAAAAAGCATTCCAGAACACTTCTGGTCTCTTCCAGCTTGTTTCTGATCCACTTCGGAATCTTCTTTTCTAATTTTTCTATGATCTTATTCATGGTCTGTATCCCCTCATATAAATACATTGCACACTCTTCTGTCATGTGGAATTCTTCTTTTATCCCATATCTGGTTCTGTGGTTTTCTCCTATGATGTCCAGCACCATCCGGATCGTCCCGGACAGTTTTCTTATCTCCGGGCCTTGGTACTCATTCCCAAGATAAAAGCAGATTTCTCGGATATCGTCATAACAGAGGCTCTTCCCAAACATCTGCTTTGCCGCATCCGGCAGCTTATGTGCTTCATCGACAATCAATGCTCGGTAGTCTTTTAATAACGGGCGGTAATCCTGCAGCCTGTGATAACCATCAGCCAGCAGATAATTGTGATTACAGATCTGAATGAACATTTCATGATCTCTGGAACGCTCCAGATACTGCTGATACCTGCATGAGCCTCTTTTCGGGCAGTCTCCCGAACAGAACTTCGGTACACTCACCATCCTTCTGTCAAACCCACTTAAGTTGGACACTTCGTCCATATCATAATGTTCTTTCAACGACAGCAGAGCTTCTTTCTGCAACGCATTTTTGTTTTTCTCTTCGATTGCAACGATTCGTTGCTCCAGCCTCTCATCGCAGACAAAATGCTCTTTTCCTTTTCGTATCACAGCTTTAATGGGGGCCTGAATCGTCCCGTTCTCCTGAAGAATCCGGGAGAGAAAAGGGATATATTCTGTAAGAATTGCTTTCTGGAGTGCAATGCTGGAAGTGGATATCACGACCGGACGCTGTTCATAAGGGGAACATCCTTCTGCAAGGAGAGAATATTTTCTCATCAGAACACAGGCCACCAGATAGGCATACGTCTTGCCGATACCGACACCTGCGTCACACAGTGCTATGTTTCTTCCCAGCAGGTTATCCAGCATTTCGTGGCATAACATAATCTGTTCTTCCCTTACTGCCATTCCATGTTCCGGGAACAGCACACGAAAGATTGTATCAATTTCACGATGCGCTCTTTTTAAATATTCTTTTGTGTAATACATAATTTGTTACCTGATATGCGTGCTGATACCACATCAATACGGCTGTAAAAGATTTCTCCCTACAGCCGCATGTATCTGATATCAACGACACATTCTTCCTTGATTTCTTATACTTTTGTTTTTTGGCGTTGTATTTGTCCTCGACTCCCCCCAATTGCCTTACGGGAACATTACAGGCGGATGCTTGGCATTGCACCGCTCATGGATTTTCTATAGGTCTTGCTGATTACAACCTAAAGTCCATCCTCTGCTCACTGGCAGTTCCTATGTATCATTATCCCCTCGTAAGTGATCCTCGCAAAAGACCGCCACGGTCCTGTTTCAGTTAAAGTGGATTCGCTCGAAACAAAAACACCAGCAAAGAATTTTTTATATTCTTTCCTGTCATTTTCATTTGTCTTCGCGCCTTCCTGACACGCTTCTACTTACGGGAACGTACCTGTAATGCTGGTATGCAGTTGTCAAAGTACACCGGCAAAATTTACCTGCCTATTAAATAGCCGATGAAAACCGCCATAATTATTCAATTTTCAACAAATTTTTTAATTTATTTCTCAAACGGTTTCTCTTTGTGTAAACAGTCTGCTCTGCAAGTCCCATAATCTTAGCGATTTCTCTTCCCGAATATCCCCATGTACTAAGCAAAAGTATCTCTAATGTCTGATGTTCTATGCCCTTTAATAATTCATAGATCCGTCGATCTCCAATGTTGTCTAAAAGTTCTCGGATATCCTGTGCAAACCGTCCTCTGTCCCTTTGTTTTATGGAATCCATATCCTGCATCATTTCATCCAGATGTTCCCGGTATCTGCGCTCTTCCAGAAAATCTTCCCGGTCCATCTGGCGCAGCTTTTGGATTTTCTCTTCTTCCATTCCCAGTTCACGCAATTTCTTTTCTTCCTGTTCTTTCCAATAATTCCACTTTCGTTCTTCACTTGTCTTGTTATAAGCCATTTATCTTTCCTCCGATCTGATTTTTGGTATAGAAATCAAATCGGAGCATGGCGGTGACCGGATATGTACGTTATAATGTTTGAAAAATATCAAAGAAAAAATGCTGCAACCTCTTCGATTACAGCACTTTTTTCTCTCTTATGTGAATATTTCTTGTTGGTTCATAGGAGATTCCTTCTTTTTCTCATAATGAATAAAAGTCTCTTGTCATCCATTATTTATTTTAAATTATATATGTCTTTTTGACTATCTTTTTATATCTTCTTAAATGTCCGCAAAGCCTTATTTTATCGGCTCTACGGGCATTTTGCTTTTGTGGTAAACCTCACATATCTAGGTCTATCTTC